>ENA-OPDW01001679-OPDW01001679.1-human-gut-metagenome-genome-assembly--contig:-NODE-1679-length-11700-cov-3.113783_pt1 | contig 11700 bp, 9 predicted proteins | sample MGYA00241264_ERZ501508 | MGnify/ENA primary metagenome ERZ501508 (study PRJEB25962, sample SAMEA2042575) | human gut metagenome | biome: human gut; feature: human-associated habitat; material: faeces...
TCCGTTAGCTGCTGCTGTCAGAGCGTAGATTGCGTAGTATCCCATCATAAGTGGAGACTGTGTAACTGCACCAAGGAATGTTCCGTCCTGAACTGCTGCTTTGATGATAGAACCAGCGTCGAAACCAACACCGATAACATCGCCTGCTGCTGCGTCAGATCCAAGAACGTTCAGGTTAGCGTTAGCTGCAAGAACACCTTCTGCAGATACCTGGTTGGAACCGAAGATAGCGATGCAGTTTTCTTTGGAAAGGATTGCCTGAGCTTCATTGGAGCAAAGCTCTACAGTTGTCTGTGCCGGAACAGCAACCTGGATAACAACGTCTGCGTCAGCTTCTGTGCCGTCAGCGCCTGTTGCATTGTTTACATAGAATTCGTTACCAGCTACTGCTACTGTTTTGCCGTCTGCCTGAAGCAGTTCGATCATTTTGTCAATGAATCCAGTACCACGCTGCTGGATGTTCTGAGCTGTAGCATCCTGGTTAACTTCACCGATAACAACCTGTCCATCAGCGTTAGCTACAACGTCTTTGATTGCATTGTACATGTTTTCAGCTGCAACTGCACCAGCCTGTGCGTTGTCTGTACAAACTTCGCATACTACAGATCCTTCTGGAGCATCTGAGATACCTGTATCGAATGTTACAACCGGGATTCCTTTGTCAACACATGTCTGAAGGGAATCAAGAACGGAAGATGTATCGCATGCTGCAATACCGATACCTACCGGGTTAGCTCCGATTGCTGTGTTGATCATGTTAACCTGGTCAGCGATATCAGATTCACTGTTCGGTCCCTGTGCTGTATAAGTAACACCAAGTTCTTCAGCAGCTTTCTTCATACCTTCCTGAGCTGCATCCCAATATGTAGCCTGGAAAGATTTAACGATCATCGGGAACTCATAAGCTTCGTTTGCTTTGAGGTCTTTGAACTGTTCTGGCATATCAGCTGCCATAACTGTTGAAGCGGACATACCTGCTACCATTGCTGCACAGATGCTTAATGCTACTACCTTCTTGAAATTCATAATTATACTTCCTCCTTATAAATATTATATAGTTTTTTTATGATGATACGTCAGTAGGAAATTGTCTGACGCCCCACATCCTTTAATAAATATTCAATTGTTTTAAGCTTAGTTTAAAGCTGCTTTTTTCTTTTCTTTGATGATATCAATCAGGACTGCGATGATAAGAACAAGACCTGTGATGATCTGCTGCCAGTTAGCCTGCAGGCCGATATATGGAAGACCTGTTTTCAGGAGCATGATGACAAAGATACCAACAAATGTACCGATTACAGAACCGTAACCACCGGTTGCTGCGACACCACCAACGAATACACCACCGATAGCATCCATTTCAAGTCCGGCACCTGTACCAGGCTGTACTGTAGGTGTAACTGCTGCATAAGCGATTGCTGCAAGTCCTACAAACAGACCACAAACTACATATACCATTACATGGTAGAATTTAACATTGATTCCGGAAAGAGTTGCTGCTTCTTTGTTTGATCCGATTGCGATGGTATAACGTCCGAATTTTGTATGATTCAGAACAAATTCCATCAGCAGAACCAGAATGATCATCCACAGGAAACCGATTGGATAACGGGAAGCACTTCTTCCTGTACCAACTGTAATCTTAAAGATTGAGTGGAACCATCCACCATCCTGTGTAAGAGCCGGCCACGGTGTTGCTGTACAAAGAGATCCGGCACCACGGGTAATCATACATGTACAAAGAGTTGCAAGGAATGGCGGCAGGTTCATGATACCGATCAGCACACCATTCAGTGCTCCGACTACAAGTCCAAGTACGATACAAAGTACCATAGCTGCTGCTACCGGCCATCCATGGCTTCTTACCATTGTTCCGGCGATCAATGCATAACATACCATACCAGTTCCGATTGACAGGTCTACACCACCAGTGATAAGTGGGAATGTAACACCGATTGCCATCAGAAGATCATAGTAGGAGAAATCCAGCATACTCATGATTGAGAATATCGCGCACAGTGCAATTATAACCAGCAAAACAATAAATCTCTGATCACTTATAATACTTTTTTTCTTCTTAGTCATGACTTTCCTCCTTAATCGATATTTCTTGTCGCCTTATCCATGATGTGTTCCTGTGTTGCTTCAGAAATATCAATATCTCCTGTTACTTTACCTTCGCACATAACGATGATACGGTCGCTCATTCGGAGAATCTCTGTCATTTCAGAAGAAATCATGATAATGGATTTTCCTTCTGCTGCCAGTTTACTCATCAGTTTGTAAATTTCGTTCTTTGCACCAACGTCGATACCTCTGGTCGGCTCATCGAAGATCAGGATATCACTGTCACGGGTCAGCCATTTTGCGATAACGACTTTCTGCTGGTTACCACCGGAAAGGTTTACGACCAGCTGATCTCCACTTGGAGTCTTGGTAGCAAGTTCTTTGATATATTTATCAGTAACCTTTTTCTCTTTTGCTTTGTTGATGAACAGTCCGTTGCAGTACTCTTCCATAGTTGCAAGAGTTGTATTTTCGATTACGGATTTCTGAACAACAACACCATATCTTCTTCTGTCCTCTGACAGATAACCGATACCACATTTAACAGCGTCCTGTGGGCTGTTGATAGTTACTTCTTTGAGCTGGCCGCTCTGTTTGTCCATAATGGAAATCTTTCCACTCTGTTTCGGATCTGCTCCAAAAAGTGCTCGTGCAGTCTCGGTACGTCCTGCACCCATCAGTCCGGAGAATCCAAGGATCTCACCTTTTCTCAGTTCAAAGCTTACGTCCTGAACCATCTTACCGGCATTCAGATGTTCTACTTTAAGAACTACCGGTGCATCTGGTGCAACCATACTGTGTTCCTTCGGATCTTCATAAATAACACGACCAACCATCATGTTGATGATATCTTCTTTTGTACTGTCTTTTGTGATCAGGGTACCTACATATGTACCATCTCGCATGACAGTTACACGGTCTGTGATAACCTTAATCTCATCCATACGATGTGAGATATATACGATACCAAGATTTTTCGCACGAAGATCTTTGATGATTTCAAAAAGGTCTGCGATTTCTTTTTCTGTCAGAGCTGCGGAAGGCTCATCGAAGATGATAACTTCTGCTTTGTGGGAAATTGCCTTTGCGATCTCACACATCTGCTGTTTACCAACAGTCAGGTTGCTCATTTTTTCTCTTGGGTCGATATCGATGTTCAGATCCTGGAATAATTTCTTGGAATCCTCAATCATCTTCTTATCGTCTACACGAATACCTTTCTTCGGCTCACGTCCGATAAAAATGTTCTGTGCAACTGTAAGGTCACCAACCATGTTCAGTTCCTGATGTACGATTACAACGCCGTTGTCCTGTGCTTCACGTGTATTGTGGAAAGCAACTTCCTGGCCTTTGTATACGATAGATCCGGAATCTTTCTGATAAATACCGGTAAGAACTTTCATCAGTGTTGATTTACCGGCACCGTTCTCTCCCATAAGTGCATGTACTTCACCGCGTCTTACTTCGAAATTAACGTGATCCAGGGCATGAACACCAGGAAAGGACTTATCAATATCCTTCATTGTTAAAATAACGTCACCCATTGTTTCATCCTCCTCTAAGATCAGTTCTTTCTGCGTCTTGCAGAAACGTCGATATAAACTGCAACGATAACGATGATACCTGTGATGATCATCTGCTGTCCTTTGCCAAGACCAAATGCCATGATTCCCTGCTGCAGAAGAGAGATAATAAATACACCGATTACAGTACCACCGATGGAAGCAAGTCCACCAACCATGGATGTACCACCCATTACGCAACCAGCGATTGCTTCGTTGTTGTACTGATCGCCATAACCTGGCTGAACGGTTGTATATGTAGCAACGAAAAACAGTGCTCCGATTCCTACCAGGAATCCACAGATTACATAAGCAAGCATGTTCCATTTCTTTGTATCTACACCGGAAAGTCTTACTGCTTCGGTGTTGGATCCAAGGCAGAGGATATAACGTCCTGGTTTTGTGTTATAAAGAACAACTCCACAAAGAACTGCCATGATCAGGAAGAAGATCAGTCCTACCGGAATTCCTTTATAAGATACAATGTTACGGAACCATCCGTTTACCGGATCACTGCTCTGTGGCCAGCTTACGGACTGTGTTTTTGTAAATACAGAAGCGATACCTTTTGCGATATTCATGGAAGCCATGGATACGATGAATGCCGGAACTGATAAGTAAGATACCAGCCATCCATTAAAGATACCAAATGCAAGACCAATGAGTACACAGATAATCATTGCTGCTACGCAAGGCACCTTGTAGCTTGTCATGCAATATCCGGAAACCAGTGCACAACAGAACATTACTGGTCCGATGGAGAAATCGATTCCTCCGGTTGCGATTACAAATGTGACGCCCAATGACAGGAAGCCCAGGAAATATACATAGTTTAAAGTGGATTTGATACTGTCCCCAACAGGGAATTTACTTCCAAGAACCACTTTAAAAACTACGAACATGAGAACCAGAATACAGACAAGCAGGATTCTGTTCAAGCCGAGCTTTTTCACGATTGGATTTTGTTTTAACTTTTCCAATTTTTTGCCCTCCTTAAAAGTTTTACACACATCTGCGTTTTCTATATAATACCGTGAATAGCACACAATTGTAATGGAAAATCTTACAAAAAAAGGTTAAATATTTACGGTCTGTACATAAATATTTAACCCTTTTTATAATTTTTTCACTATTGTATCGTTTTTTTAACTATTCTGTTTATGAAAGTTTCAGCGTATTAAACGGAAACAGCAGTTTCTCAATCTCACTGTTATACATATTTTCAGGAGTTACCAATTCGCATCCGGAATTAACATTCTTCTCATAGCTTTTGCCACGAAGCATAAGAACGGTTTCTTTCACTCCCAAGTATCCCATCTTAAATGCTTTCTGAACAACAAGACCTTTGAAGACTCCGTTTTCCATCAGCTGGACAGCTTCCTGAGAGCTGTCTATCCCCACAACATTGATCCGATCTTTTGCACCTGCTGATTTTACCGCACGTGCAGCACCAACAGAAGAATATTCATTCATTCCTGCTACCATCTTAAGGTTTGGATATTTTTCCATAAGCTCAAGTGTCAGCTTCCGGGATTTCTCATACTGAGAATCACAGTAGACCACATCAACAATATTGTCTGCCAGATCACCAAGTCCCTTGCGGAAACCTTCTTCTCGTTCCACCGCAGTGGATACCCCTTTTACATGTGCAACGATTGCAATCTGATCATCCGGTCCGAGAAGTGATGCCGCAAATTTACCGAGTTTCTCTCCAGCTTCCAGATTATTTGTAGCAACCGTCAGATCCTGTACCGGTTCTTCCGTATAAGAATCAATAAAGCTGATCTTGATTCCTTTTTCTTTCGCTTCGTCCAACAATTTGTTGGATTCTGTAAAACTGGATGGTGATATCAGGATCGCATCTGGATTTTCTTCGATTGCTTCCTTTAAAAGTGCATTCTGGCGTTCCACGTCATTTTCCTCGGATGGTGCCTTGATTTCAATCACTGCATTATACTCCTGTGCTGCCATTCTGGTTCCAAGGATCAGTGCCTTCCAGAAATCATTTGTCTTGTCTACGACCTTTGGAATATACACAAGTGAAAGCCTACGCTCATCAATTCTTTTCTGGTGATACCAGATGCCACATCCGATTCCACCAATCAGACAGACTACCAGGAAGATACTCAGCCATTTTTTCTGTTTTTTCATAACTGCCCCTCCTGTCTTCCCGGAATCGTAATCGTTGCAGTAGTTCCTTTTCCTTCTTCGCTCTCATAGGTAATTCCATAATCATCACCATAGTACAGTTTCAGTCGCTTCTGTACATTATACACACCCACGCCATTAGAGTGATAATTAACTTTATGTTTATCATAAATATGTGCAAGTGTTTCTTCGTCCATTCCAACACCGTCATCAATCACCTGAAGCACTGCATTCCCATCTTTCATAAAACCTTTTACAATAAGAAGTCCTTTACTCTCCTTGTACTTAAGTCCATGATAAATGGCATTTTCTATGATTGGCTGCAAAACCAATTTGATCAGTGGTATATATAATATAGAAGAATCTACGTCTATCTGGAACTCCAGTTTGTCTTTATAACGCATTTTCTGGATCGTCAGATATCCTCTTGCATACTCCACTTCTTTCGCTATCGGTACAACTTCGTCCTCATTACTGATACTCTGGCGAAGTAATCTTGCCAGTGAAGCGGTCATCAGGACAACTTCTTTATTCTTTTTTCCTTCTGCCATCCATATGATAGAATCCAGCGTATTATACAGAAAATGTGGATTAATCTGTGATTGCAGTGCTTTCAGCTCGCTCTTTCGTTTCTCTTCCTGTTCATGGACATTCTGTTCCATCAGTTCCTGAATCTTATGCGTCATGACATCAAACGATTTTGTCAGACTTCCGATTTCATTTTTTGAATCTACCACAACATCCGAAACACCGAAATCTCCTTCCTGTACTTTTTTCATGGAATCTCGAAGTTTCTGAATCGGAAGTGTAATACTTCTTGCCATGAATCTTGAAAAAAGAAGTGCTATAATAACCAGTACAATAGCTGTCAGCACATAAACACTCTGAGCCTGGCGGCTTTTGCTTAAAAGTTCTCTCACACTGGTACAATCTACTACTGTCCACCCTGTTTTATCTGACCGGGAGATTGAATAAAGTTTCCCATTATTAGTAGTTCCTGTCAGAACTGTATCTTCGTCCGTATTCATGATCAGACTGATATTTTCCGTCTGCAGCTCATTGTACAGCTGCTGCTGTTGTGGATGATACACAATATTTCCTTTGGCATCTACAATAAATGCATATCCTTTTGTTCCAACGGTACTCTGGTCACATAATTCGCTGATTGCACTGTAATTCAGATCAATGAAGAAAACCCCCTCTTTTTCACCACTTCCATCGCGGTTTCGAATTCCTCTGCTCAAAGTGATCACCCAAGGTCTCTCTCCGCTGATGATATGCTGCACATGTGAAGATGTCAGCGTCGGCGCCTCAGGACTTTTTAATGCTTTTGTGTACCATTCCTGTGTATTCAGATCAAGATCTCTATTCACAGATTTACTTCCATCATTGATCAGCATCCTGCCATTTTTACTTATAATCCCAACATTACGTATATCACTACGGCTGTCCAGTATCGTCTGAAACTGATTCAGGATACGATAGCGGCCCTCACTGTCAACTTCATCTGCAAACAGATAGTCCTGCACATCTTCATTACTTGATATCAGATAAGCAATATTTTCCATATAATCAATATAAGAATCGATGTTCTGATTCATCTGCTGAATGATCGTATGCGTATATTCGGAAGAATTTTCAAAAATTGAGGTATTTGTAAATCGCATAGAAACGCCCGTAACGACAACAACGGCACTGAGAATCAGTACCGCCACTGTAGCAAAAATAACACTCTGTATGCTGTTGAATCTTCCAATAAACCACGCTGAAAGATTTTTCTTTTTCATTTACGCTTCTCCCTTGCATATTCTGTAGGTGTATATCCCGTCATCTTTTTGAATGAGATTCCAAAATAATGAGGATCTGAAAAACCAACTTTTTCCGCAATCTCATAGTTCTTCATTGTTGTATTTTCAAGGAGTTCTTTTGCTTTCTCCATTCTGGTTCGAATCAAAGCCTCTGTGAATGTTTCTCCTGTTTCATCTTTAAAGATCGTGCTGAAGTAACTGGTACTGATATTTAAATAAGAACAGATACTGTTCAGGCTGAGATTCGGCTCCATATAATTCTTCTGTATGTAGTCAATCGCCAGTCGGGCCTGTCTTTCACTGCTGGAGGTATTCATCTCTGACAGAATTGCCAAAATTCTGTCTGTATGTTTCTGTACGACTTTGCATGCATCTTCAAAAAACTTCTGGTCGGTTACCTGACGCAGCAATTCATCTCTGCCTTCCCTGATTCTGTCCATATCTGCCGATACGTCTTCGCACGCGTTGTCCATAGTTCGGATAACCTGCTGCAGATACATACATGCACGGCTCTTTTCCATAAGTGCCTGACGAATTGCAGTTTCAATATCGTAAAGGATCTGATCCACCTGTTCTTTCTGTCCGGTTTTCATTGCTTCTTTCAGTTCAGACAGGTTCTCATCGATCGCAATTTCCTGCACCGGATGTTGTTCTTCCATGTCGATAAGAAGGTTTCCGCCAAGCAGATATCGATACTGTAACGTCCGTTCTGCCATATCATGCGACTGTACCAGTTCTTCCGGCTTTTTTACCCACTTACCAATTCCCATAGAGACATCAAAGCCCATAACTTCTTTGGTCTTTTGCTGAATCTCCAGACAGATTTCTTTTGTTTTGACAGTAAAATTACGGCTCCAGTTTTCCCGGAAAAGAATACATACACGATTGCTGCCTTCCTGATAGGCAATTCCTGCATTTTCCCTGGTTACGATCTCATCACTGATGTTAAACAACACAAACGCCATCAGTGCACTTTCCTGTTGTTTTTCTGTATCCAGCTGATACATTCCCGAATATAGATCTATATCGAACAGTGCAACACGATAGGCTGCTGCTGAAATATCAATTCCCATATCCTCAAGACGTTCAATGCTCGCATTCACATCCGTCGTACAATTTACAAGCGCTTCTATATTTTTTGACCGGATCATCTGCTTATTTTTACGGTACTTTTCCGAATTTTGGGCCAATACATCCATTTTAGTTTTTTCAAGACGCTGTTGTTCCACTTTTTCCTTCATTTTTTCAATTACTTCGGTAAGTTCTGTCGCTGTCACCGGCTTTAGCAGATATTCACTTACTCCATACTTAATTGCCTTTTTTGCATATTCAAATTCTCCGAACCCGCTAAAAATCACAATTACAATTTCCGGATAATTATCATGCAAAAAACTGCTCAGTTCCATTCCATCCATATATGGCATCAATATATCCGTCAGTACAATATCCACCGGATGTTTCTTAATAAATTCTACTGCCTCTTTGCCGTTTTCACAATCTCCGACCAGTTCGCAATCAATGCCCTTCCAGTCAATGTTTTCTTTGATTGCATCTCGAACAAGGATTTCATCATCTACTAGTAAAATGCGGTACATACAGTTTGTTTTCCCCCTGCTGATAAAATAACGTTTCCCGTTTTTGCCTTCTGGTAATTCAGTTTACAGACAGAAAGATACTCCTCATATGATAGTTACAGAGTTTCTCCCACTGTCTACCATATAAGGAGCATCTTAGATCATATGCTTATTTATTTGAGAATATCTTCATAGCCTCATAAGCATTTTTCTTCATGGCTTTCATTCCCCAATCTACGATATCATGATAGTAAACCGGAATTTCCTTGCCCTCTTCCTGAAGTAAATAATGCATCTTATATTTCTTGCCCTGGTGAACAATCGGCATTTCTTTAAATGGAAGTTTGCTCTCTACACCAGTTCCGCCGGCTTTTGCCATATATGTATAGTAGTTAATCTTTCTTACACCACGGGCGATGACTTTCTTGTAGTCTTCTTCACTGACACCGGAACCACCATGCATAACAAGTGGAATATCTACTCTCGCTTTAACATTCTCAAGTACAGACATATCGAGCTTCGGCTTAGTCAGATACAGACCATGTGCTGTTCCAAATGAACAAGCCAGTGCATCAATACCTGTTTCATTAACAAATGCTTCTGCCAGTTTCGGGTCTGTATAGATTTTCTTCGGCTCATCGCCTGTCGGGATTCCGTCATCATGTCCCAATCCAAGTTCGCGTTTGCCGAGAGTACCAATCTCTGCTTCTACGGACGCACCCTTTGCATGTGCAAGTTTTACTGCGATCTTAGTGTTAGCCACATTTTCTTCATATGGAAGAGCCGAGCCATCAAACATAACAGATGTAAATCCAATATTTAATGCCTGGTCAAGATATGCAAGTGTTTCGCCATGATCCAGGTGAACACATACCGGAACTTTAGCTGCTTTGGCTCTTTCGATCATGATTGGTCCGATCACACTGATCGGCATCATTGGCTCATGTACTTCCGCATGCATAATGATCACCGGTACATTTAACTCTTCTGCCGCACCAATAACAGCCATAATACTTTCAAGGTTTGGTGTATTAAAAGATCCTACAGCACATTTCTTAGCCTCTGCAAGCTGCAGGATCTCAGATAACGTTACGAGCATTTTGTAACTTCCTTTCTGTCCACTTCGGACTACAACAGTATGTTAAGATTATAACACAATATAAAAATATTGTGAAGAGTTCCAGTCATCTTATTTTTTCAAAATAAGTGCGATAAATTTGAGATCTTCTTTGCCATCATTCAGAAGTCCGTGTCCTTCTCCATCATCACAAAAGACGACATCTCCTGCTTTTACCGGATACTTCGTACCATTATCATTATAAATTCCGGTTCCGGCCAAAATATAATAGGTTTCTGATTCTCCTTCATGTACATGAAAAGCAAGATCACTGCCTTCAGGCATAACAACTTCTGTATACATTCTGCAGTGTGCTCCCAGTTCTTTGCCGTACAGCAAGGCATTTTTCTTTAATATACCAGAGCCTTCGCCGGTCAGTTCTTCGATTTCAATTTCCGGTCTTGCAATTTTTGCCATAATTATCTCCTTTTAAATATTTTTTTAAAGAAGGATGTTTTTCCTTCAATAGGATCAACTTCTTCATTGTTGATGATATGTAGAGGATTTTCATACATTAATGTATGAATATCTTCATAACTATATTTCTTTACAAGTAAATCAAAGACTTCTTGTAAACAAGGAGAACGATGTCCGTCACAACGATGAGTATCCGTTGCAATTACATGAAGTAATCCTTGATTTAATAATTGATAAGCAAACTTTTGAGCATGTTTACCATGATATCCCAAAAAGCTTGTTGCATTAACTTGAATAAGATAACCATTATCTATAAAATCTTGAATTCTTTCGATATCTAAAGAATCTTTAAAGTATCTTTCAACATGAGCAATAACGGGAGTATATCCTTTATATTGAATTTCATAAAGACGATCTTCTACTTCATTTTCATTTCCTAATTCTTTTCTAACATCAAATTCTACAAGTAAATAATGGGTATTTTCAATAGGTATAAAGATGTTTTGTTCAAGTGCTTCTAGATAATCATGATTTAAGAAGAGTTCACATCCTTCTAAAACCTCAATATTATAAACTTTAGCAAGCTCTTTTAAATCGTGAATTCTATCTTTAATAATTTCTAAATCTTTTAAAGTATGTTTTCCAGAAACAACATGAGGTGTTGCGACAATCGTAGAAATACGATTATTTTTAGCTTTTTCTAAAGCCTTTTTAGCATCTTCAAGTGATGGTATTCCATCATCTATATCCCATGCATAATGACCATGTATATCAATAAAAGCCATAACTAATCCTCAAAATAAGGAATAACGCCAAGATTTGGAATTTCTAAATATTTTTCAACGTCTTCTTTAGTATGTAAACGATTATCTAACATGAATCTAATAAAGATAATACCAATACTTAAAATAGCACCTACTAAACCACCAATAACTATATTTTTAGGAACACTTGGTGAAACAGGTGATGTTTGAAGTTTTGCATCATCAACTGTTGTAATATTGTTG
>ENA-OPDW01001685-OPDW01001685.1-human-gut-metagenome-genome-assembly--contig:-NODE-1685-length-11680-cov-3.110796_pt1 | contig 11680 bp, 8 predicted proteins | sample MGYA00241264_ERZ501508 | MGnify/ENA primary metagenome ERZ501508 (study PRJEB25962, sample SAMEA2042575) | human gut metagenome | biome: human gut; feature: human-associated habitat; material: faeces...
CTCACCGACGGGTTCCTGATGTCCACGGCCGCCATCTTCACCATCGCCATGGTCGGGTCGATGGTGCTGCTCTACGGTCTGGCCGAGGAGAAGGAGAAGCACACGCTGCGCACGCTGATGCTGGCGAACGTGGGCGCCGGGCAGATCCTTACCGCCAAACTCGCGGTGACGCTTGCGCTGACCGCTGGGCAGCTGCCCCAGGTCGCGGCGCGCCGTCGGACGCGCACCCGAACGCCCGTTTAAGTTGGATCCGTTTTGGCGCATATGCCCTCCCCCATAAACACAGCAAGCCGGAGCAACAGGTCTCCGGCTTGCCTCCCATCATTTGGTACGTCGCTATTTTGTAGCTTTTGACGAGCCTCCGCTCGCCTTTTGGTATTCGTCCTTAAAGGCCTTGAACATGCCGCGCGTCTTGCCGAGCTGCTTGCCCAGTGCGCGACTGCCCTTGTCCACGGCAACCGATCCCTTGTCGTCGAGCACCTTGGCGCCCTTTTTGACCTTGTCGCCCACCACGACGCTGGCCTCGGCGGCCTTGGCAGCCGCACCGCCCGAATACCCGAGCGACTTGACCTCGTCCGAGACGACCATCGCGCCGTTCTCATAGCCGCGCAGCATCGTCGGCGGCACCTGCGTGTCACCAACCAAAACACTCGAAGCAGCACCGGCGGTCACATAGAATGCCTGCACGGTGCCCGAACGCGGCTTGAACTCCACATCCGAGCAATAGCCCACGACGTCGCCCGATTCCGTGCGCACGTCCATACCGACCCAGATGATGCAATCGTCCAGGTTGATGTCGAGGCGCTTGGCGGCGGCGGCATCGTACGTGTCCTTGACGTCATCAACCGCAATGGCGCCCTCGTAGACACCAATGGCGTCGAGCGCTACGAATCGGTCGGGACGCTCGATCATGCCCGCGATATCGGACTGGCGGACCATAAAGCCGACCACGCGCGTACCGCCCGGGGTAAAGACCGGAAAGTGAATCTTTCCGAGCTTTTTAGGGCTGCGCGGCGTGCCGTCCTTTTTGGTGCGCTTGTCCTCGGTAGGCTTGCGATAGATCTTGGCGCCGACAAAATCCCCGGCGCGCATTATGCCTCGGTCGAGGGCTCCGCAGCCTCGGTATCAGCCTCGACGGCGTTCTCGACCACGACGTCGGCGGCAGGCGTCACGTTGCCGCCCGAAATGGCGTCGTTGAGCTGCTCGCGCAGTTGGTCCATGCGCTCGCGGGCCAGATCGACCTTGGCGCGCAGGTCATCGGTCTTGGCGTCGACCATTGGGCCAAAGTCATTCACCGCAGCACGGGCCTCCTCGGCGCTGTGCTCGTAGGTGTCGCGCATATTGTCCCAGGCGTCGTTGGCGATATCGGCAGCCATGGCGCGGGTCTCGGCGCCCGAGCGCGGGGCCAGAGCAACGCCGACAATAGCGCCGGCAGCGGCACCAAAAAGTGCGCCGGAGACAAAGCTGAAAGTCTTACCCATGATCATTCCTCTCCTGCGGGCACGTCGGTGCCCACCGTTTGAATGCTGTCCATTATACCCGCAGCGCATCACTTGCCGCTCCGCTCATCTGCGTACGGCAAAGGCGCAGGTACGTGATGGTGATAAACGCGTAGGCCTACTCCTGAGGCATAGCCGGCATGGCCACCGTGGCACCCGGGTCCTCGCCGGCGCCGTCCACGAGCGGTAGGCCGCCCTCATGCGCAGGTCCTGCCGGAACCGTCGCAGCACCGCCAAAGACGGCAGCGGATGCCTCGTGGTTCTCGGCAACCGCGCCCTCGGTATCAATCGCCACCTGGGGCTCGTCGTCAAAGTTGGGGACGCCCTGGGGCTCGGCGGGAACGGGCTCGGCGGTCGCATCGGCAACGAGCTCGGCGTCGACCGGCACATCGCCCTCGTCAGCGCCCTCGTCCTCGGCAGCATCTTCGCCGTTCGCAGCGGCGACGGCCTCGCGAGGATCCTTGCCCTCGGCCTCGGCGCGCATGCCCAACACCAGGTTGCGCAGACCCGCGACCGTGCCTTCCACGTCGGGGGCAGGCTGGTCGGCGTGCAGGTACGCCCAGTCCATCATAAAGGTGGCCGAAGACAGCGCACCGATGGCCAGCGCGTCGTCGGGGCACGAAAGCTCAACCTCAAAGACGCGCTCGTCGTGCTCGCTTACGCGCGTGCGGCCGCACGAGATGCTACCGGCAAGACCGGTCTCGTTCATGAGCTCGACCGTCACATGCTCAAGCAGATGGCAAAGCTCGGTCTGGCCCATGCAGTCCTGGAACTCGCGACCGGAATCACCCAGGCACAGGTGCTTGGCAATCGCCGGCACCAGGTAATACACGCGCGCCGTGGCCTCGATATCCTCCGAGGTCATGAGCGGCATGCCGGGGTTCACCAGCACATGCGCGCAGATCTTGTCCTCGCTGACGGTGACCTTAAGGATGTTGAACAGGCCTGCCATAACTCTCCCCTACTCTTCCTTGTCCTACTCGTCGCCGTCGTGCGGGTCCACAGAGCCCGCACCCGACGCCGCCGGCTTCTCTGCCGAAGACTCGGAATCCTTCTTATCGGTTTCGGCCGGAGCGATCACGCGGATGAGCGAGATGCGCTGGCCACGCATCGACTGCACTTTAAACTTGTACCCGGCAACCTCAAACACCTCTCCGATGTCGGGCACCGAGTCGCAAAGCTCCAAAATCCAGCCGGCGATGGTCTCATAATCATCGCTTTCCTCGAGCGGCCAACCAAGCTCAATCGCGTCATCGCACGAAAAACGCCCATCAACGAGCCACTCGCGGCGCGAAAGGCGCGTGAGATACTTGTTGTCGGGGTCGAACTCGTCCTCGATCTCGCCGACGATCTCCTCGACGATGTCCTCGATGGTGATGATGCCGGCCGTGCCGCCGTACTCGTCCACGACCACCACGATCTGGTCGTGCGAGGTCTGCATCTCGGACAGCAGCGGCAGGATGTCCTTGGTGTCGGGTACAAAGGTGGCGTCGCGCAAATAGCTGGCGATGGGCTGGTCGCCCTTGCCGTCGAGCGCGGGCTGAATCAGGTCCTTGATGTGCGCGATGCCCGCGACGTTGTCGGGGTCCTCGTGATAGACGGGGATGCGGCTGAAGCCGGTCTGGCGCATGGTGGACAACACGTCGGCGACCGTCTCGTCGTCCTCGCACATGGTGGTGTCCACGCGCGGCACCATGACCTCGCGGGCAACGGTGTCGCCTAGGTCGAAGATCTCGTGGATCATGCGCTTTTCCTCGTCGAGCAGGTCGTCCTGCTCCGAGACCATGTACTTGATCTCCTCCTCCGAGACGTTCTGACGGTCGTCGGCGCTCTTGATGCGCAGGATGCGGGCCAGGCCATCGGAGCAAGCGCCAGTCAGCCACACAAGCGGACGGGCGATCTTTTGGAAAAATGACAACGGTCCCACGACCTGCTTGGATACGCCCTCGGCATTGGCCAGGCCGATGCGCTTGGGCACAAGCTCGCCAATCACGATGGACACGAAGGCGACCGCGACGGTGATGATGACCGGCGCCAGGCCGCGCGCGATGGCGGAGAGCGGCGCGATGCCAAAGCTCATGAGCCACGTGGCGAGCGGGTCGGACAGACTCGTCGAGGCGACGGCGGACGAGGCGAAGCCCACGAGCGTGATGGCGACCTGGATGGTGGCGAGCAGCTGGTCGGAGTCGGCAGCCAGCTTAATGGCACGCTCGGCGCGCTTGTCGCCTTCCTCGGCCTCGCGCTCCAGCACGGCGCGCTTGGCCGTGGTGAGCGCCATCTCGGACATAGAGAAGTAGCCGTTGATGAGAGTCAAAACGAGGGTGGTGATAAGGGAGATGGTTATGTCCATCGGGAGTTTCTCGAACCTCCAAGATTCGGGACGTCGGATTAAAACGTTGACGGCGGATACGGCAATTGCACCGGCGCCCAAACAAGGACGCGAGCGCGCAGGCGTGGTCGCTAGATTACGAAGAGGATCACCGCCATGAACTGGAAAATACTGCCGGCGAGCACCCACAGGTGGAACACGCTGTGCAGGTAGCGCACGTTTTTGGCGATATAGAACGGCACGCCCGCGGTGTAGCACACGCCGCCGACGGCGAGCAGGGCAAGTGCCACGGGGTTGAGCAGCGACACGAGCTCGGGCAGCTTAAAGACGACGAGCCAGCCCATCAGCAGGTAGACCAGGCCGCTTACCCAGTGCGGTTGACGCTCGCGCATAAAGCACTCGAGGGCGATGCCGATAATGGCGATGGCCCATACGGCAAAGAACAGCGCAGGGCCGCCGTCGTTTGCGAGCGTGATAAGGCAAAACGGCGTATAGCTGCCCGCAATGAGCAGGTAGATGCAGCTGTGGTCGATGATGCGAAACACGCGCTTGGCGCGCGCGGGCTGAATCGCGTGGTAGAGCGTGGAGGCCAGGTATTCGAGAATAATGCTGACGCCATAGACAATTGCCGCGGCCATGTGGGCCGGGCCTCCGCCGCGCAGGGCGGCGAATACGATCAGGAGCACCAGGCCCGCGATACCCAGCAGGCAGCCGACACCATGGGTGACGGAGTTCATGATCTCCTCGCCCACCGTGTAGTGTGGAACGGCCGCGGTCTTGGGTCGCGGCTTAGAACTGTCGCTCGAATCGGACATACCGGTTACATCCTCCAACGTAAAGAGTTCTCAACACTATATCAAAGCGTCTAGGTACGTGCGAAATTTGCACCATACGTGACCCTTTGTTTACCCATTCTTTGTCTGTTGACGCATCAACGGCGAACGTCCATAATGCGCTTGCATTAAATGTTGATGTATTAACATCTTATAGGAAAGCTTCTTATGTCTCAAAACGCTCGTTCCCATCGAAAGCTCAAGATAGCTGGCGTCGTTGCGCTGGTGCTCGTTGTCGCGCTGCTGGGGTTTGCCGGCAACTTCTTGTTCGACTTTGCCCTGAATCCCCGCGCGCCATACACCATGAAGATGATGCAGGACGGCAAGGACGCCGAAAAGGGCGAGCAGATGGACGCCGAGGAGGGCGAGGCGCGGGCGTGGTTTAAAGAGAACCGCGAGAGCAGCAGCCTCACCGCGGACGACGGGACCGAGCTTGCCGCCTGGTATTTTGCTGCGTCGGAGAGCACGCACGACTACGCCGTCTGCCTGCATGGATATACCGACGAGCCCATCGGTATGGCCCGATACGTCAAGCGATTCCACGACCGCGGCATGAACGTACTCGCACCCGCCGCCCTCGCCCACGAGCGCTCCGGCGGCGACTATATCGGCATGGGCTGGCCCGAGCGCCTTGACATCGTCGCATGGATCGAGCGAATCGTTCAGGCTGACCCCGAGGCACGTATCCTGGTCTTTGGCGAGTCGATGGGTGCGGCAACCGCCATGAACGTCGCGGGGGAATCTCTGCCCGCAAACGTGAAATGCATTATCGAGGACTGCGGTTATACGAGTGTTTGGGACGAGTTTTCCCTGCAGCTCAAGGACGTGTTCGGCCTGCCCAGCTTTCCCTTGCTTGATGTAGCAAACTTGGTGTGCAACGTGCGCGCGGGCTACGACTTTCATAAGGCGAGCAGTGTGGAGCAACTCAAACACGCGACGGTTCCCATGCTGTTTATCCACGGCGACCAAGACACCTTTGTGCCGTACAGCATGCTCGACCAAAACTACGACGCATGCGCCAGCAAGGTCAAGCAAAAGCTCACTATCCATGGCGCCACCCACGCCAAGAGCGCGCAGGTCGACCCCGAACTCTACTGGAACACGGTCGACAACTTCCTCGACGAGTATTTTTAGGAAATAGGACGGTTTACTGGTCTATCTGACCCCCTAGCACTTCCAAAAAGCCGCCCGTGGGCACTGTGCTCACGGACGGCTTTTGCTAACGTTGCGCTACAAAAGCGCTTGATATGTCCAATAGACAGGTGTTACTTGACCTCGATAAGCTCGTACTTGCTCGTGCCCAGGCCGATCTTCTCGGCGTGCGCGATGCACACGCGCCAGTCGGTGTCGGGATGCGTGATGCAGAAGGGATCCTTGGCCTGCTCGCCCTCCAGATGCTCGTGGTTGTGCTCCATCTTGGCCGCGCTATCGGTGAGCTCGGTGTTGGGCAGCGGCTCGGATGCCATGACGGCATCGGCGCAGGCCTGGTCGATGGCGACCGGGTCGAAGCTCGCGAACATGCCGATGTCGTTGACGATAGGCGTATCGTTTTCGGGATGGCAGTCGCAGTTGGGACTGATGTCCATGGCAAGCGAGATGTGGAAGCTCGGACGGCCGTCGACAACGGCCTTTGTATACTCGGCGATCTTGCAGTTGAGCACGTCGGCCGCGGCGTCATAGCCGGGCTTGATGCAGTCCTGGTTGCATGCCGCAATGCAGCGTCCGCAGCCCACGCAGCGATCGTGGTCGATGGTGGCCACGTGCACCGTGCGAGTAGCGCCGCTGGCAAGCTCGCGCTCGCGGGTGTCGTTGAACGAGACAGCGTCGTGCGCGCAGATCTTTTCGCAGGCATGGCAGCCAACGCAGTGCTCGGTCGCGACGTTCGGCTTGCCGGCGGCATGCTGCTCCATCTTGCCGGCGCGGCTGCCGCCACCCATACCCAGGTTCTTCATGGCGCCGCCAAAGCCGGCCTGCTCATGGCCCTTAAAGTGGGTGAGGCTGATCACGATATCGGCATCCATGAGCGCCTGACCGATCTTGGCCTCGTGCACGTACTCGCCGCCCTCGACCGGGACGAGTGCCTCGTCGGTGCCCTTGAGGCCGTCGGCGATGATGATCTGGCAACCCGTGGCATACGGGGTAAAGCCGTTCTGGTAGGCGGTGTCGATGTGCTCGAGCGCGTTTTTGCGGCTACCCACATAGAGCGTATTGCAGTCGGTGAGGAAGGGCTTGCCGCCCAGCTCCTTCACGACATCCGCGACGGCGCGGGCGTAGTTGGGGCGCAAAAAGCTCAGGTTGCCCAGCTCGCCAAAGTGAATCTTGATGGCGACGAACTTGTTCTCAAAGTCGATCTGCTCGATACCGGCGTGACGGATGAGGCGCTTGAGCTTGTCGAGCTGGCTCTCGCGAGCATGCGTGCGCAGGTTGGTGAAGTACACCTTGGCGGGTGCTGCGGGTGTAGTTGCGGTCATAGATCTATCCCCTCGGTCTATATGGCGTTACAGACATAAGGGGATGGTACCCGTTGGAGTGGGGTCAAAGTCAAGCGCGGCAACGAGTCGTTTAAGAACGTCCCCAACGTCTAGGTTTATTCCTGCACCTTGAGGGCTTCGGCCAGGCTGACGTGCCTGATGGAGCGTGTGTGCAGCAGTGCCACGAGCAGGTAGGTCACAAAGCCGATGCCCACGCACGCCGCCATGGACCAGCTCGGCACGTAAATCTCGATATTGCCGTTATAGGCAAGCAGCATCGAGCGGAAGATCGCCGTAAGCGAGCCGATAATCACCGGCAGGCTCAGCAAGAGCGAGACGATGACGCACAGCGTGATCGAGCGGATGTGCAGATGCGATATCTCGCCGTCGCGGTAGCCAAAGACCTTCATGTAGCTGATCGAGCGGGCGCTGTGATCGATGACGGCCTTGGTCAGCAAGTACATAAACAGCAGGAAGATGAACACCGCAAGTCCGACCATCATGCCGATCATCTTGCTCATCATGCCGATAAACTGGTCGCCCACGGCGCGCATGTCGTCAGGCGTGGTGTCGCCGGCAAAGTAGCGCGCATCGAGCTCGAGCTTCTCATCGCTCACGTAACCATTAAAGTAGGCGGCGTCGTTGTCAAACAACTTGTTAAAGTCGTCGATGCTCATGTAGATATTCATGTCCGACTTGGAGCCCCAAGTGCAGTCCCTGCCCTCGTACTCCAGGGTGTAGTCCTTGCCCTCATACTTATCGCGAAGCGTAACCTGCTGCCCCTCGCTCCAGCCAAACTTGTCCAGCAGGCCGCCGCCAAAGACAACGCGGCCTTCGCCTACATCGAGACCCTTCCAATAGCGCGAGTCGGACGAGATACCGTAGACGGCAATGGTCTCCGTGCCGTTTCCATCGCCACGGTCGTATTGCAGCTGGTAGACGGCGTATTTCTCGGCCTGCGCGATCTCTTCCGCACCGTTATCGACCGTATTGACGGGATGGATGTCGTCGTTATCGGCATCGATCTTGGACGCCTTATCGATCAGATCGATGGTCTCGTCGCGGTCGCAGCCCAAGGCATCGGCAAGATCATCGAGGCGTGCATAGAGGGCATCCTTCTTGTCCTGGACCTTCGCGAGCGCGTCCTGCGCCGCGGCCAGGCTCTCGGCAGACGGCGAGCTAGTCGCAGCGTCAGCCGCCAACTGGGCAGCATGGGCCGCGTCATCGAGCTCGTCATCGGCATCCTGGGCGGCGGTGAGAAGCGCGCCATCCACCGACTGCAGGCGCTCGAGCGCCACCCACTGGTCGCGCTGATCGGCGGTGCCCTCAAGCTCCAGCGGGGCCTTGAGCGTGTACTGGTGCTCGGCGACCAGGCTCGTCTCCAGGTTTTCGGCATAATGCGTCATCGTGGGCAGAATCGCCAGGCCAAACAGCATCAACAGCGATGCAAACGCGATGCCCACAAAGTCGCAAAGTTACCCAAGTTGCGCAGGAAAATGCGCAGGCGGAAGCGCGCGACAAAGCCCAGGCGTTCCGGCAGCTGCAGGCCGCGCTTGGTGCCCGATTTGCCGCTCGCCTCGTGGCGAAGGAACTGCAGCGGGGTCTTGCCCATCTTGCGCATCAGGCCCACCAGCGTAATGAGGATGAGCGCGGCGGCCGGTACCACGGCGCACTTAATAAAGATCTCCCAGCTCCAGTACACCTGGAAGGGCGGAAGGCTGTACGAGCCGTAATACAGGCCGCGCATGGGCTCGGTAAAAAACGCCACGCCGAGCACGGTGCCCAAAAGCGCCGCGGTCACGCCTATGATGGCGGGAAGCGCCAGGTAGTGCAGCACGATCTCGCGACGGCGATAGCCGCTGGCGAGCAGGGTGCCGATGATGGCGCTCTCCTCTTCGATGGTGGCGTCGGTAAGGACCACAAAGACAAAGGCCATGATCACGATGATGATGTCGAGCAGCGTGGTCCACATCATGGAGTCGCCGTCCACGTCGTCGCGTGCATAGCCAATGCCCTGGTTGGAGTCGGCATCGACCAGATCGTCCACGCGCGCATCGGCATCGGTCAGCGCCTCGACCATATCCTGCTCGGCATCGGTGCGCTCCGCGGTGGAGAGGTCGCGGTCGTTAAAGGTAAAGGAGTACGTATAGGTGGGCGCGCCGCCGGCGTCCTCGAGCGCGGCAAAACCGGCGCACGCGACCTCGGCCACGCCATAGGTGATGGTGTTGACCGTAAAGTCGGAGTTGTTGAGGAAGAGCGCTTGGCTGTCGGGCTGGGTCATGATGCCGCAGATGGTGTACGTACGGTCCTCGAGCTTTACCTCGTCGCCCACGGACAGGTTATTGTTGGTGGCAAAGACGCGGTCGATAGCCACCTCGTCGTCCGCGCGGGGCTGCCTGCCCTCGCAATAAGACGCGATGTCAACGTTGGTGCGATGCGCATAGGTGCGCAGGGTGCGCTTGGTGCCGTCGTCGCCGGACGCCTTTTTGATGATGGCATCGATGGAGAAGTTCTTGTAGAGCGTGACGCCGCCAACGTCACCGGCGGCATCTTCGGCCGCGCTGAGCTGGTCGTCGGTGGCCTCGAAAGAGGTCGTCACGCGGCCGTCCTCGATGGTGTACTCGTCGCGCATGTCGTCGATAAGGCAGCCAATGGAATGGGCCGCAAGCAAAAATCCCGATGTGAGGGCGATGCTTCCGCACATAAGCAAAAAGATGCCCAGGTACTTGCCGATATTGCGGCGCAGCTCGCGCGGGAGGCGCTTAGCGAGGGGAGTCATGGCGTCGCCTACCAATCGAGCTCGGCCGCGAGCACAGGCTGGGCGTTGAGCTCGTCCTCGACAATGCGCCCGTCGCGCAGGCGCAGCACGCGATTGGCCATGCGGGCGATGGCGGCGTTGTGGGTGACGATGATGATGGTGCAGCCGTAGGCGTGGTTAACGTCCTCCATGAGCTGCAGGATTTCTTTGGAGGTCTTGTAATCGAGCGCGCCCGTGGGCTCGTCGCACAGCAGCAAACCCGGATTTTTGACGAGCGCGCGGCCGATGGCGCAGCGCTGCTGCTGGCCACCCGAGACTTGGCGCGGAAACTTGTTGCGGTGCTCGTAGAGACCCAGCGAGCGCAGCAGGTCGTCGATATCGAGCGGCTTTTTGGAAAGGTGCGCCGTGACCTCGATGTTTTCCTTGATGGTGAGATCGGGCACCAGGTTGTAGAACTGGAAGACAAAGCCCAGCTCACGGCGGCGATACTCGCCCAGGTCGGTAGGTTTGAGCACCGTGAGGTCGCAGCCGTCCACCAAAATAGAGCCAGCGTCGGCATCCTCCAGGCCGCCGATCAGGTTAAGAAACGTCGACTTGCCCGAGCCCGAGGGCCCCAGCATGACGCAGATCTCGCCTCGGTTGATGGACGTGTCGATGCCATCGAGTACCGTCAGGCGCGCATCACCGTCGCCGTAGTGCTTTTTGAGATCCTTAACCTGGACGTAGGCTTCCTGCGTTGCCATGGTATCCCCAATTGTTAGCCTAGTACTACTTTATGAACGTAATAGTAAACCTTGGCGAACTATTTTGGGGCGAGGCCTAGGATTTATTTCAGACTAGGCGCGGGATTTAGACTAGTCATTGGGGACGTTCTTAAATGACCAGTCACAAGGGACGCTCTTTCGCCACCCGGCAGTTGGGGACGCTCCTTATCTGCCCCCGATGGCTAGTCATTTAAGTCTGTCCCCAATGAATACTTTTGGTCGTTTAAGTCTGTCCCCAATGAGTAGGTGTCTAGGCGTGGGATTTGTTGTGGGCGAGGGCTAGGCCTACGGCAGCGATGGCCGCGGCAAAGAGCACCGTGACGCCCAGATCGCAGGCGATGTCGCCCAGCACGGTGGACGTCAGGTCCGCGGCGAGCGCCTTGCCGATCGCGTCGTTCACCCAAAACGTCGGCACAAAATGCGCCACGGTCTGCACGGCCGAGCCCATGAGCGACAGCGGCATCCAGGCGCCACCCAAAAACGTCATGAGCATGCCAAGCAGGTTGCCCACACCGTTGAGCAGCTCCTCGCGCGCGCCCAGACTCGAAAGCGCAAAGCCAACGGCCAGAGGCGTGCACGCCAGGGCAAACGTCGCCGCCAGCGCCAGGCACACACGACCCACGCCGACCTCGGCAACCGCGCCGGCAAAGCCCACGACGCCCATCATGCTCGACACAAACCAGATGCAGACGGTGAGCACTGCGGCAGCCGCGAACACGGCAAGCGAGCGCTGGCGCTCGGAGACCGGGCCGGCATCCATACGACGCACGCGCTCGGGCTCGTTCATGCCCGAGAACACCAACCCCACCGATACGATGACCGACGAGATAATCGCGTACGCGCCAAAGTTGAAATACGACTCGAGCGTGGCGGCAGCCGTCGATTCGACCTTGACCTGCTCGATCTGGACCTCGGCGCGCTTGGCGGCAGCATGCTCGGCGGCCTTGGCAACCTCGCCGTCGGAAGCAGCTGGCTCAAGCGCCGCCGCAGCACCCGCGAGCGAGATCCAGCGTGAGGGCTCGGCAG
>ENA-OPDW01001688-OPDW01001688.1-human-gut-metagenome-genome-assembly--contig:-NODE-1688-length-11650-cov-2.595170_pt1 | contig 11650 bp, 8 predicted proteins | sample MGYA00241264_ERZ501508 | MGnify/ENA primary metagenome ERZ501508 (study PRJEB25962, sample SAMEA2042575) | human gut metagenome | biome: human gut; feature: human-associated habitat; material: faeces...
GGGTGGGGTTTAGCCCTTACCCTCTTTTTTTCGTATTAAAGGAGAATAAAAAACATGGTAGTAATTAAAAAACGTAGCAATGTCATCCCTGTCGATTTCGGTGAGTTCAAGCTTGAATTTCCTGTATCTGATAGCAACATCCAACGCATGAAGGCAGTCGGTGAAGACCTCGAAGCCAAAGCGCAACAATTCAAAGATTCTGACGATGACAAGGTTCTTGAAACACTCAAAGACCTTGTTGAAGACGGTTTTAACAAGACTTTTAACGACCAAAAAGCCTTTGACAAGGTATATCAATTTGCTGGCGAATCTACTATCAATGCCATGGTCTATCTTATCGAAGCTATCAAGGGCATTACTGAAAAATTTGAAAATCAAAGCTCTAAAGAAGCCCTTGAAAAATATCTAGCTGAGTAGCAACTATGCTAGATATATCACGAAAACTAGACGATAAGTTAGTTATCGATGATAAAGAGTATCTTCTAAATCTATCTTTTGATAATGTTCTACGGCTCTTTGAAATGTGGAGGGATGAAGACGTTCCAGAGTTTGTTAAGCCACATTTTGGCATTCGTATCTTGACTGGTGAGACTTTAGAAGACTTCACTGTCGAGGAAATGTCAGAGGTGTTTAACGAGGTTTTCGAAGAACATATCAGCCTTTCTACGGTTGAGGACAACCATGTCGAGTATGACCTTGCTGGTAACCCTATGAAGACCACAGCAAGCAATAGCGGACAAGAAAAAGCCCCTTATGACATTCGTTTTGATGGTGACTATATCTATGCGTCATTCTTGCAGGCTTACGGCATTGATTTATTCGATGTTCAAGGTGAACTGCACTGGAAGAAATTCAACGCTCTACTTTCTGGACTTCCAGAGGGCACGAAGTTCATGGAAGTTATCAAAATCCGGAAATGGAAACCGCAAAAGGGCGACTCAGCAGAGTACAAAGAGGAAATGCGTAGGCTTCAAAAGGATTATGCTCTCCCTAACGAAGTAATCGAGGAAGAAGAATACGAAGAAGAATTTTAGAAAGGAGGGATAATCTATGGCAGATGGTACAGTCACCATCAAGGCGTTATTCGATGGGAAAGACGCTGAAAGTGGGGCTAAACGTATCAAGGGAGCCTTGGAAGGCTTAAAAGGTTCAGCTGGTAAGGTTGGGTCGGTCTTTAAGTCCGTTCTCGGTGCTAACTTAATCGGTGGTGCTATCATGGGCGGTATTAGTGCCCTTGGTGGCGGAATCAAATCAATGGTAGGCGAGCTCAATAGTGCAACCAAAGCATGGAAGATGTTCGATGGGAACATGGAACAGATTGGGATGCCTACTGACCAAATTAGACAGGTCAAAGGTGAGTTGCAGGACTTTGCAACCAAAACCATCTATTCAGCGTCTGACATGGCCGCTACCTACTCTCAGTTAGCAGCAGTTGGAACCAAGAATACAACAGAGCTCGTTAAAGGGTTCGGTGGTCTTGCAGCGGCAGCTCTAGACCCTCAACAAGCCATGAAGACCTTGAGCCAACAAGCAACCCAAATGGCTGCTAAACCTAAGGTTCAATGGCAAGACTTCAAGCTCATGATGGAACAAACGCCTGCCGGTATTGCCGCAGTTGCGAAAGAAATGGGCATGAGTACCGATGAAATGGTCAGAGCTGTCCAGGACGGTAAGATTAAGACCGAGGACTTCTTCGATGCCATAACTAGAGCTGGTAACAACCCAGTATTCAGTAAGATGGCGACAGAGTTCAAGACCGTTGACCAAGCTATCGATAGTATGAAAGAGTCTATCGGTATTAAATTGATGCCACAATTTGAGAAACTCAATCAAATTGGTATCAAGGCAGTCGTTGGGCTAACTGACGCTATTGAAAGGATGGATTTCAACGCCATCGCCGACAAGATTGGCAGTGGGTTGCAATCGCTTTGGAAAGGTTTCTCGAATACGGGAGCCTTGAAAAATCTAGGTGCGACCTTCACTTACATTTCAAGCTCAATCAAGCAACTATTCAGCAAGATTGACGGTGGCAAGCTCATGCAGGGCATTGGCTCGGTGTTCGGTGATATTGCTAATGGCATTTCACAAGCTCTAAACATTGCCACTACATCAGTAAGGAGTTTCATCAGTTCATTTGCTGACACAGGAGCTTTTCAGTCGTTCAAAGCAGCGGTGCAAGATACTTGGAACGCTCTTAAAACTATCGGTTCATCTCTTGGCGAGGTGCTGGGTAGCTCGCAAGTGCAGTCAATCATTTCAGGCATTGGCTCAGCTCTTGGAACGCTTGTAAACTGGATATCTCAAGCTATTTCAGCGGTGTCTAAGTTTGTCAGCTCATTGCCGCCGGGTGTCCTAAACGGTATCACTAGCGGGATTTTGGCAATGGTAGCAGGCTTCATGACTGCTAAGGCTGGGATTTCAGTGTTTAGTGCTGCAATGCGAGGACTTAACTGGATTAAGTCGTTCAATCCTTTCAGTGCTTTCAAAAGCAAAGCTACAGAGGGAATTGCTGGTGTTGCTAACACCGCTAAAAGCGGAAAGAGTGCAATCTCTCAAGTATTCAGTGGCATTGGGAACGTAATTAAATCAGCTGGGTCATCCATTTCCACTGCTGCCAAAGGCATTGGCACAGGATTGGCTACTGCTTTCAAAGGTATTGGAACGGCCGTTAATATAGCGCTTCAAGGCTTGAGAGGGTTAAACCCAGCCACCTTGCTATCATTCGGTGCGTCCGTAGCTATCGCAGCAGTCGGAATTGGTACAGGGATTGCTATTATCTCAGCAGGTTTCGCACTTTTAGCCACTCAATCGCAAGGTGTTTCGCAAATCCTAAACGCCGTGGGTTCAGCGTTCGGAACTGTTGTCGAATCTATCGGTAAGGCAGCAGGGACTATCATTGAAGCGTTTGGTACTGCTTTTGCTACTGTAATCACGGCAGTAGGACAAGCTGCGCCTGGGCTTGCCAAGTTAGCGCCATTAGTTGAAGCGGCTGGTACTGCTCTAGGAAATGCAGCACCATTCATTACGGCCTTCGGTTCTGCGCTAACATCCATTCTAGGTGTGTTGCCAGACGTCATTAATGCTTTCAGTAATTTGGCTACCGCTCTAGGTACTGCAATCAGTTCAGTCGTTACTGCAATCACTCCGATTGTTCAAATTATCGGAAACACAATCACGGCAGTAACTCAAATAATCGCTAACGCTATCGTGGCAATCGCACCAGTTATCGCTAATTGTATCGTTCAAGTTGCTCAAGTGATTGGCCAGTTTGGACCACAAATTGCAATGGTTTTGCAAGTGATTGTACAAGCCATTCAAGCAACGGCACCAGTCATTATGACCTTGATTCAAGGGATTGTGACAGTCGTTCAGACGATGGCCCCAGTCATCAGTCAAGTGATTTCTGCCATTGTTACCGTTGTCCAAACGTTAGCACCTATCATAAGCCAAATCATTTCAGCAATTGTGACAGCTATCACTCAAATCGTACCTATCATCACAGCAATTGGTGGTGTGATTAGTGCTGCTTTTAGTGGTATTGCGTCGGTTGTGTCAGCAGCAGGAATGGCAATCGGTACGGCTATTAGTACAGCTCTCAGCGGTGTGGCAAGCATTATTAGTGCTACTGGTTCAGCTATCGGAGCAGCCTTGCAGGGTATTGCTAGTGTAGTGCAATCAGTCGGAACATCAATCAGCACAGCGGCTCAAGGTATCGGAAACGGTCTCAAATCAGCGTTTGAAGGTGTTTCAAGCGTGATTACATCCGCTGGCAGTGCAATTAGTAGTGTATTGAATAGTTTGGCTAATGTGTTCAACTCAATCGGTACAGCCGCACAAAAAGCAGGGTCTGGATTCAATCAACTTGCTAATGGTGTCGTTAAGATTACTAATACCAACTTAGGAGACATGGCTGCATCTCTTGCAGCAGTGGCCAAAGGCGTCGGCTCTATCGGTAACAACTCAGCAGGGCTAGCTCAAGCTGGTACTGGTATGACTCAGCTTGGTAATGGTATGAGTAAGGTGTCTAGTTCAGCATCTAGTGCTGTTGCAGGTTTAAGCCATTTCTCAAGCACGATTACAACTATCCAATCATCATTCACTAACTTGCAATCATTGCTAACTACCGCTGGGACTGCATTTAGTACGTTCTCTAGTCAAGCTAGTCAATCCCTCAGTGGTTTAACGGCTATTGTAGGACCTATCACAGCGTTTAGAACACAAATCATGACACTAGCGCCAGCCTTGATGGTTGCTGCGACTGGATTAACTCAGTTCAGTACAGTTTCAATGACGCTTACTGCTAGCATGACTTCTATCAGTTCAAGCATGACTATGCTAACTACTAGCTTAACTATGTTAGCTACTCAGTTAACTATGATCACTACGAGCATGACCATGATGGCTACTAGCTCAACTATGCTAGGTACTAGCTTAACGCTCATTGGTACGCAATTCATGATGATTGGTACTTCATTGACCATGCTAAACACTCAATTCATGATGTTTGCCACTAGCTTGATGCAAATGACATCACAGCTCATGATGGCAGGTTCAGCAGTGACCATGTTTGGTGCTCAACTCATGACCGCTCAGACTGGTTTCAGCATGGTTTCCATGATGGCTACCATGGTATCTAGTCAGCTTGCTATGCTTGCTAGCTCAGCCCAAATGGCAGGAGCTGGACTTGCTATGGTAAGCGCTCAAGTCATGATGTTAGCTGGCGTATTTGCTACAGTCGGAGCGGCAGCAACGACCTTACAAGCTACGATGATGTCACTAGGCATGGCAGTTAGTGCTGGCATGATGTCAGCAGTTCAAGCGGTAACGTCTGGATCTATGCAAATGACTGCAGCACTACGCTCTAGTGGTATGCAAATGGTCGCTAGCACGCAAGCCTTCATGAATCAGATTGTCTCAGCAGTCCGAAACGGTATGAACCAAGTCGTTGCTGCAGTGAGAACAGGCGGCGCTCAAATGGTCTCAGCCATGCAATCAAGCGGACAGCAATTAGTTGCAGTTACACAAGCAGCGGTTAACCAAGCAGCAGCCGCAGCAAGAGCCGGTTATGGAGCTTTCTTCTCAGCTGGTGCTTACATGGGTCAAGGTCTTGCCGCTGGTCTTAATTCTGCCCTTGGAGCAGTTACAGCAGCAGCTAACGCCCTAGTCGCACAAGCAGAGCGTGCAGCGCAAGCTAAAGCCAAAATTCACTCACCGTCACACCTTTTCCGTGACCAAGTCGGTTGGTATATTGGTCTTGGTATAGCTCGAGGTATCGACGAATCAGCTCCAGAGGTAGCTAATAGCCTTGATTTCATCCGTGACCAAGTCAACGGCTTCAATGTTCGAGCTAATGCCATGCTAACGGGTGCCACTTCAAACATGGCTAGTCAGTTGAAGATGGAAGTCTTGCGAGATAAAACCCCAGACGCTACCATTTCAGCCCGTCAAGAAGCCTATGCTGCTCACTCAGCAGGCTTGCTTAACGATGTGATTGACGCTCTCGTAGACGTCAAGGAACAAATTGCACAAGGTCAAAACATGGTACTTGACACTGGCGCCTTGGTCGGTGGTACTGTTAATAACTTCAATAGTGCCATTGATACGATTAAAACACTGAAAGGACGACACAGATTATGATTACTAAAATCAAAGAATATATAGCGTTTGGCGATTTTAATAGTCGTGACGCTGGTTGGTACTTACAGAAACGTGAAGCACCAACGCCAGACGAGAAAGAAATCGTTGAGTCTATCCCTTATATGCAAGGTGAACTTGACTTCTCTAGTGCTCTTGGTGAACGTGTGTTTGAGTCAAGAGAGATTACGTATGAGTTCAAATTACCATTTACTACTTACGAGAATCGCAAAATTGCTGAAAGACAGATTAAGTCAAGCATGGTTACTAAAACGCAACGCAAGTTGAGAGATACGCACGATAGACGCTATTACTGGATGGGCAAGGTTAAGCACATCAAAGTAGCTGACGACCCGATTAAGAAAAATCTGGTTGCTACCATCGTGTTTAAGTGCTATCCATTCGCATTTCACGAAGACGAATACTTCGATGATGTTTGGGACACATTTGATTTTGAGAATGATAATTCAACATGGACTAAATGGTATCTAGGGTATGAGAAAAAGAAGACACCCGTCTATTTCGTTAATGCTGGAGATACATCAATCAGTCCAGTAATCATCTGCAGTGAAGATATCACCTTAAAAGATGCCAACGGCACCATCTACTATCTTAAAAAAGGCGAGAACAAAGATTTTGCTCTAACGCTCGACATCGGTATCAACTATTTCGAAGCTCAAGGGAATGGCACAGTGGCAATGCACTACTCAAATGAGGTGATGGCATGACGGTATCTTGTGATAGCATTGAAATTTTCAACATTAGTAGCACAGGCTACGCTATCCGTGTTAAGGGTTTAAGGTCTAGCAATGGCATATCTGGCCTACAAGTTCCGACCTGGTCTGAAGAATCTGGGCAAGACGACCTTGTCTGGTACGATGCTTTGAAATGGGGAGATGATTGGTACTGTACCATTAATTCTGTCGACCACAACAGCGACAGCGGTATATATCAATCTCACTTCTATGTAGTTACTTCAAGCGGCTCAAAAGAGTATCTTGATGGTAAAAAGATAACTGTTCCAGAGCGCCCGGCTGGCTTAGCGAAAAAAGCGGGCTATGCCATCTACTGGTGGCCTAGCTTTCTTGATAGACGCTGGGACAAGCTCAACCGAACTACGGCTACACGCAAGGTTATCCACGACCCATACAGCCCGAGAGGTAATAAGATCGTCCACGGTGAAATCAAACAAGCGGTTAACAGCATCCATGAGCTAGAGTTTGCAATCCCATTGGACCATACGATGTATCAAAAGATGGTTCAGTTTAAATCAATCATCGAAGTTGTCAATCTAAGAGATAACGAAGTTGAGTTTGTCGGTAGGGTTTTGACGATGGCTAACGAGATGTCAACTAATGGATTCGTTCAAAAAGTTGTCTGTGAGGACTTCCTGTCATATCTTCACGATTCTGCTCAATGGTTCCAGAAACTCCCTAATAAGGGTGCTGAGGACTATTTCAAGATAATCTTTGATTCTGCAAACGTTCAAATCGAGGAATTCAAACGAATAATTCCTAGAAATATTACAGTACACGGTAAATCAGACCGCCCTTTCCGCTATATTGGATATGATTCAAGCTGGGACACTGTGAGAGAGCGGATTATTAATAATATCGGCGGATATCTCACGCTAAGAGAGTTTAATACGAGATTGTATGTTGACTGGACTAAAGACATTGGAGTTACCAAAGAAAGCCCAATCAAGCTAGGCCAAAACATCAAATCTGCGAGCCGTGAAGTTGATTTTGATGGTCTCGCTACAATCATTGTCCCAATCGGTGCGGACTTGCAGAGCCAAAACCAAGGGCAAGAGGAAGACCAAAGTCCGGACGTGACACGGGCGCAGCTTGACATCCGAAGCGTTAATGATGGAAAAATGTATCTGGCCGACGAAGAATTGATAAAAGAGTTTGGCTTTATTCGGAAATCAGTAATATGGACAGAAATCGACAATCCTAGCATTCTGTTAGCCCGTGGCAAGCAGTATTTGAGGAATCAGAAGATTGCACTGGCTAAATGGACGATTTCAGCAGTTGAACGTTACTTGATTGATAGTCGATATAGCAAGTTCAGAATTGGGAACAAGCACAAGATTATCAATGCACCACTGTCAGGGATTGAAACACTGCAAATCTTGGAAAAGAAAATTGATATACTCAATCCCCAAACGGTTGATTTAACCATCGGTTCACAATCTCAATCATTATCAGCCTACCAATTGCAAACGCAAGAAGCTGATAGCTCGATTGAAAAACTCAAGCTAGACCAGTCAATAGCTACTAAGCAGAAGAAACTTGAACAATTGAACGCTCAATTGGCTGCTCTTAGGTCTGCTAGTCAGTCTAAACCTGTTGAACCAAAAGCTCCGACAGCTCCAGGGGCAAATGCGACGGATGCTGAACGTGAAGCTTATAATAAAGCCCTTGCAGACTACAATGTAGCTAAGGCTGATTACGACGCTAAACTCTCAGCGTTTAATATGAGTCAACAAGAGCGTGCTCAACGTATCAGTGAGCTAGAAGCTGAAATTGCTCGTTTACGAAATGAATTAGGAGGTGCTTAATGCCACAAAATGAAGCAGAGGGACGCTTGAATCTATATGACGATGTGACCCCTCTTGAAAATACTAATAAGATCAGTGTCCTTGTGGACGCTATCCGTAAAAAAACCAAGGGTGCGGATGTTCGTGAAGCTATTGCTCGAGGCATGGAAATCACCTATGATGACGCTGCTAAGAGCGGGAATACTGATATGGAAGTCGTGAAGTCAAGGGATACTTACAACACGCTTCCAGACCGTCTTGACAACATGTCTAAGAATCTTGATGGGAAGGCTAGTACCAAATGGGTTGAGTCGAAACTCAATGCCATTTCGTCAAACGCACCTAAAGCTGTGCTTAGCTCGCTGGAAGAAATCCAACGTACTTATCCAAACGGTGCTAACGGTATCGTAGTAGCAAGTAATACAGGGAAATGGTATTACTTCAACGAGGGGGACCGCCATTGGAAAGAAGGCGGTGTCTATCAATCCAGAGGGCTAAATGTCGATGAAGTGACAGCCGATAATATCGACTTCACAGAATCAATCGAGCAACTTCTACGAGATAAAATTGAAGGCTCGGTTTACCTTTGGAACAACACAGCCATCGGGACATGGTCTTCTAATGGATGGCTTCGATTCATGCCTATCCCTATTAAGAAGGGGGTTAAATATTATCTATCAAACATCCGTGGAATCTTCTCGTTTGCGATTTCTAGCGATGGCGGACGACTTGTTAAAAAGTTCTCTGAAACGGACGATTTAATCACTACAGAGTACATTCCACCAGAAGATTGCATGCTATACGTATCTTCTAAACCAGACGAGACCGCAAGAGTGTTTAACGCTTCTCTTGAAGACTTGAAGAAGGCAAACGTTGACTTTTCAAATCTTCCAGACGGCTATATTTCCCTCAAAATTCCTAAATTGACACTAGATGTTAAGCCTGAAGAGCTCAGTTTCGTTAATGTTGTTAAACAGTTAGTTGATGAACGCACATTTAAGGTCGGGAAGGCTTGGTCTGGTAGTGGAAATGGGACTTACGACGCACCGACTTGGGGCACTTATCCCAAACTATACATGCAAGCTGGCGTGACTTACGGTCTAAAAAATGTTCGTGGTGTGTTTACGCATTACTTTGACATTTCGGGCAAGAAGCTTAAAACATTCTCTACTACAGACGTTTTAGTCAATCAAGATTTCACGCCTGAAGCAAACGGCTATATCCTTATTAGTCGTTTGACATCAGACGAACCTACAAAGGTTATCCAAGGCGGAAACGCTCAGGCTCATTATCTTGAAAACCTTGACTTTGGCTCTAGTGCCATTGCTTCAAAAGTGCCATTCGTCATGCCAGACACATCAAAAGTTCAATTTGGCTCAGACATTACTGGCATTGATACGACTCAAGTATCGACGATTAATAACCTCGGATACATGAGCCCTATCAAGAAATGGGACAAGAGCCGTGGCTTTATTGACACAATCAACGTCTATGTTAAGGATGCAGGGACATACAATTTTGCCATCGGTAACATCGACCAGAATGATTTGATTGTTTCCCCTCGAGTCTTCCAGAAACAGCTTGCAGCGGGATATAATACGCTTAACGTTCGTGGTGAGGATAAGGAAATCTTTTTCGGTGAACAGCTATTCTTTGAATCTCATGACAATCGTGTGTACGCCTCGAAAGGTGAACGTAATTTAATTCAAGACGCTCAACATGTTACTAATAACGCTGGGTATTCTGGGAAAATCATGTATGAAACAGGGCAAGCTATTCCATTCAGCTATCGTGTAGCTAATGAGAGTGCTAATGAAAAAGTAGAGACGCTGAAACAAAAAACGGATAAGATTGAACCGATTGTTACTGAATTAGAGCTTTTCAAAAAAACTCCGATGATTACCAGTCCGAATGGTACTAAATTCCGTTTGTTAGTTGATAACAACGGCAATCTGTCAACAGTTTCAAATATCCCCAGCCGTGTAGCGGTATTTGGTAACTCGATCCTAAGTCATCCTTGGCTCAAAGGGATGGGTATGGCTGCTAGTGCGCCAGATAAGGACTATTTCACACTTGTAAAGAACTATATCTTATCTAAGAACCCTAGCGCAGTGGTTGAGCGCGGGAATGGTGCAGATTGGGAATCTGACCCGAACAATCGACGTGGGACATTCGATAGCAAAATGAAGCAATCATTAGGCCCAGACACAGACATTGTCATACTGCAGTTCGGTGATAACTTGAATACCGACGAAAAACGGAAGAACCTTGAAACAGACATCCCTAACCTTGTGAACTGGATTAGGGCGGCATCGCCAAAAGCTCTAATCTACTGGGTTGGTATCTACTACGCCTCACCAGACTTCGTGGAAAGAATCAAGCGTATCTGTGCACCGCTTGACGTTACATTCGTTGATATCTATCAGTTTTCTAAAGACGCTAAGTATAAGTCAGAGATGGGCAAGGTGTTGAGACTTCCAGATGGTTCAAACTACACCATCACCAATGCCGGTGTTGCGAGTCACCCGGGCGATTTAGGACACAAGGCCATTGCTGACGAAATTATCAAGAACTTTCTATTCTAGATTGGAGGTGAAAAATGAGACAACCAGATGGAATCTTTGGAATCTTCAATGTTGTTCGTGACTTCTACGAACATGGCATTGACGACCATCTCTGGGTATTCCTGTTAATGGTAATCATCGCTTGTGATATTGCCGTTGGAGTGTCCAGAGCGTGGGCTTATCATGAATTTTCAAGCTCTAAATTTAGAAAAGGCCTTGTCAGCCATACCGCTATGATTGTATTCGTGGCAATCTTCTATCCATTTGCTGCATTTATGAATCTCGGAGGAGTGCTAGATACCTTCATCCTTGCTATGATTGCAGCTTATGGCTCTAGTATCTTAGCCAGTTTGTCAGCATTGGGCGTGGAAATCCCATACTTTGACAAGTACATTAAAAAGAATATCGATAAAGAAAAATTTATTTTGACCTCAGAAAAAGAGGAAGAAAAGGAGAAAACAGAAAATGATTAACTTTAAACTACGTTTACAAAACAAAGCTACTCTAGTAGCGCTTATCTCAGCAATCTTTTTGATGTTGCAGCAATTCGGTCTTGAAATCCCGCACAATATTCAAGAGGGTGTAAATACATTCGTTGTGATCTTAGTTATTCTTGGAATCGTTACAGACCCTACGACTAAGGGTGTGGCAGATAGTGAACGTGCATTGAACTATCACGCACCTCGTGAGGACTAGTCTAATCTACAGATAGCAACAAGATTTTATTGAAATAGAAAGGAGAAACATGACAACGAAAACACAGTTATTAAACACGCTTGAAAGCCTAGTCAATCAACGTGTCACCGTCCCCACCAATCCGTATGGTGGGCAATGTGCAGCTTTGATTGATTATGTTTTGCAGTATGCGGGTTTATTTAATCTCGATTTCAGCTACATGAACGCCATTGAC
>ENA-OPDW01001691-OPDW01001691.1-human-gut-metagenome-genome-assembly--contig:-NODE-1691-length-11622-cov-2.535316_pt1 | contig 11622 bp, 10 predicted proteins | sample MGYA00241264_ERZ501508 | MGnify/ENA primary metagenome ERZ501508 (study PRJEB25962, sample SAMEA2042575) | human gut metagenome | biome: human gut; feature: human-associated habitat; material: faeces...
GTTCAACTGTTTCAGCACCCGTAGCTACGAGTGAGGTGGCAAAACCTAGTGCTCCTGCGGTATCTACGTCACTTGCACCAGAAAGTTCAGAGGCTGTAACAACTGCGGCATCAACTTCAGTAGCTAACTCTACTGTTGCTGTAGCGTCAACTTCAGTAACATCTTCAGTTGTTAGTTCAGAAAGTGCAACAGCTTCTACAAGTGCGACAAGTTCGGAAACGTCAAACAGCGCTGTAGCAACACCTGCTAAATTGACGAATTCTACGGATGTTCCTTCGCCAACGCTTAAGGTACAACCAAAGACTTTTATCGATGTCAGCAGCCATAATGGTGATATCAGTGTAGATGACTATCGTGCTCTTGCACGCCAGGGTGTGGGTGGTGTCGTTGTCAAGTTGACTGAGGACACTTGGTACAACAACCCTAAAGCACCCTCACAAGTTCGCAATGCTCAAATTGCTGGTCTTCAAGTATCAACCTATCATTTTTCTCGATACACAACTGAGGAAGAAGCACGTGCAGAAGCTCGTTTCTACATCCAAGCTGCACAAAAACTAAACCTTCCAAAGAGTACTGTTATGGTTAATGATTTCGAAGACTCTAAGATGCTTCCAAATATCAACCGTAACACTCAAGCTTGGGTTAACGAAATGCGTAAGCATGGATATAACAACTTGATGTTCTACACAAGTGCTAGCTGGTTGGATGAGAACAATCTAGGCTACCGTGGACCTGTCTCAACCTCTCAATTTGGGATTGAGAATTTCTGGGTTGCCCAGTACCCATCAACAACTCTTACAGCAACAAGTGCTAAGAACATGCGCTATAATGCCAAAACTGGTGCATGGCAGTTTTCAGCTACGGATAATCTCTTGCCAGGTAAACATGTCTTTGACCACAGCGTGGACTATACAGGACGTTTCACAGCAAATGCCAGTGCTGAGGTTGATAACACTCAAGGCGATTTGAGTGGAACCATTTCTATTGTCAATAATAATCCAACTCTTGGTAGCTTTGATGTTGTCATCTCTAATGTTAAGGCACCAAATGGTGTTGAAACTGTCTCTGTTCCAATTTGGTCAGAAATTAATGGCCAAGATGACATTATCTGGTATACGGCTAACCGTCAAAATAATGGAACTTATACAGTAAACGTTAAGGCTTCAGCTCATAAAAACTCAACAGGCCTTTATAACATCCATCTTTACTATATTCAAAAAGATGGTCAAATGACGGGTGTTGGTGGAACAACTACGCAAGTCTTCATTGGTAAGACACCGGAGCAGTTGAAACCTAAAGCAAGTTTTGCTATTGAAAACAATAATGCTAAGGCAGGAACTTTTGATGCCGTTATCACTAATATCTCAGCACCACTAGGTGTTAAAGAGGTTTTAGTCCCATCATGGAGTCTTGAAAATGGTCAAGACGACCTTATTTGGCATAAGGCAACCAAGCAAAATGATGGTAGCTATCGTGTCACCATTAAGGCAAGTGAGCATAAGGGCAATAAAGGGAATTACCGTGCTGATGCCTACATCGTGGACAACGCTAACAATCGTCATTATATTGCCGAAAAAGTAGTGTCTGTTGATTATGCTCGACCAAGCGGTGTTCTTACGATTGAAAACAACAATACTGCAGCAGGTACTTTTGATGCCGTTGTTCGTAATATTGTTGCACCTACAGGTTTAAAAGAGGTTATTGTTCCATCATGGAGTTTGGCTGGTGGTCAGGATGACCTTATCTGGCATAAGGCAACTCGTCAAGCCGACGGTTCTTACCGAGTGACTATCAAAGCAACGGATCATAAGAATTCAACAGGTAAATACCGTGCTGATGCCTACATTGTAGATGACTCTAACAAACGTTTCTATCTCACTGAAAAAGTGGTAGAAGTTACTCAAACTCGCCCTAGCGCAAGTCTCGTTATTGAAAATAATAATGCTGATTTAGGTACTTTTGATGCTGTTATTCGCAATATCGTAGCACCAAATGGGGTTAAGGAAGTCTTAGTTCCTTCATGGAGTCTAGTTAACGGACAAGATGATCTGGTTTGGCATAAGGCTAGTCGTCAATCTGATGGTAGCTACCGTGTTACTATTAAGGCTAGTGAGCATAAGAATTCTCTAGGAAATTACCGTGCTGACCTTTATATCGTAGATAATGCCAACCAACGTCATTATGTCACTGAAACAATTGTGGATGTGAAACATAATAAACCAGTCGGTACTATTTCAGTAGTTAATAACAATAAAGATACTGGTACTTTTGATGTCATTATCAGTGATGTTTATAGTCCTAAAGGTGTTCGTACTGTTCAAGTGCCTATTTGGTCTGAAAAAGATGGACAAGATGACATTCGTTGGTATGAAGCGACACGCCAAGCAAATGGCACTTATACGGTAAATGTTCAAGCTACTAACCATAAAAACTCAACAGGCTTGTACAATATTCATTTGTACTACATTTTAAATGATGGTTCACAAGTTGGTGTCGGTGGCACAACAACGACAGTTGAATTCCGTAATGCTAAGACAAAAACGCAAACCTATATCACTAATGTTAATTCAGAAGCTGGTAGTTACACAGTAGTGGTTGATCAGGCACCACAAGGACGTCAAATTAAGAATATCCGTGTAGCTGTATGGTCAGAAAGCAACTAAGGCAACCTTTCTTGGTACAATACAGCACCTACTGGCTCACACACTGAAATCAATGTTTCGACTGTTAATCATAAGAATCTCATTGGTAACTATACGACTCATGTTTATGTAGACTATGTAGACAATACTGTAGACGGATTCAACCTTGGTGAGACAGCTCTTGCTCCACGTAATCGTCGTGTTGAGCCTCAGACGACTTATTATTCTCAACGTGATCCTCGTTGGGCTTCTAAGTGGTATGGTGTCAGCAATATGGACCAGTCAGGTTGTGTTCCAACATCACTTGCCATGACTTTTACAGATATTTTGGGAACAGTAATTGCACCAACGACAGTTGCGGATTATTTGTACTACAATACAAATTCATTCAATAAAACATCAGTTGCTGGTACAGACGCGGATGGTATTGTATTAGCAAGTAAAAATTGGGGTCTCAAGAGCAACATGCTTTCAAGCATTGCTAACATTGCTTCAGCTTTGATGTCAGGCCAACACGTTCTGGCAGCAGTAGGAGCAAGCCAATTTATCAATTATCCTTACACGCATGAAATCGTGCTTCATGGCTATGATAATGGTAAAACTTATGTTCGTGATCCATTTAACCCCAATAACAATGGTTGGTATTCATTGGACTACATTCATGGTGTTCAGAGTCGAGATGCAATGGATACTAAGCTTGGTGCACCATTCTTCTCAATCTTTGCTTAATCTATTAATGAAAGGTCTTTAGAAGGAAACTTCTAAGGGCTTTTTTGGTGTTCATTTTTGATAGTCATATTTTTTATTTATCTATTTTCAGAATATTATATACATGTTTGAAATCTCATATTTATGGGCTTTTAGGTTCTTTATTTGGATGACATTGATGCTTTCAGCATAGAAATTACTTATTTTTTTATCATTTTTATAGTTTTTTTAGAGAATTATCACTTTTGCTCTATTCGTAAGATATTTTCTATGGTAAAATGGGTGACGTATTAAAAAGTGTCAAAGGAAAGTTAAATGCGAACAAAAGATTTTATCTACTATGCCAGTGCAGCTGTTCTCATGGTGGTGACTACTCAGGTAGCCAGTGCTGATGAGGTAGCTACGCAAATGCCTACGGTTACTGAAGGGAACCAGTATCAACCTGCGACTGCAGCAGATATTTTTGGTGGTGGAGCAGTCCTTGCACAAGAGTCACCATCAGCAAGACCAAGTTCAACTGTTGCGGAAACACCTACAGCCACAAGTGAAGTAGCAAACTCAAGTGCTCCACAAGTTAGTCAAGTAAGCTCAACAACGATTGTAGCATCTGAATCAAGAGTCGTTGCCTCTGAATCTGTAGTTCAGGCGAACACAGTAGCGAGTTCAGAAAATGTGACGGTATCGACTGCTTCTGAGGTTTCAAACAATACCGTGGCTGAACCTGCTAAGTTGACTCATTCTCATGATACTGATGTTCTAAAACCTAAGGCTAGCTTCTCAATTGAGAACAACAACAAGGTCACTGGTACCTTTGATGCTGTGGTTCGAGATATTGTGGCACCCTTGGGTGTTAAAGAGGTTCTTGTCCCATCTTGGAGTCTAGCCAATGGTCAAGATGACTTGATTTGGCATAAGGCAGCCAAGCAAATGGACGGCTCTTATCGTGTAACCATTAAGGCGGTAGATCACAAGGGGGAGGCTGGCAATTACCGTGCAGATGCCTATGTTGTTGACCGAACAAATAAGAGACATTATATTTCTGAGAAAGTAGTATCTGTTAATTACGCTCGTCCAAGTGCAAGTCTAACGATTGAAAATAATAATACAGCTACAGGCACGTTTGATGCTGTGGTGAAAAATATCATTGCTCCTACAGGTGTGAAAGAAATCTTAGTACCGTCATGGAGTCTCGTTGGTGGTCAAGATGATTTGATTTGGCATAAGGCGACGAAACAAGCGGATGGCTCTTACCGTGCTACTATTAAGGCAAGTGACCACAAAAATTCAACTGGTAAGTACCGTGCAGATGCCTATATCGTAGATAATTTCAACAAGCGTTTCTACTTGACTGAAAAAGTGGTGGAAGTTAGCCAATCTCGTCCAAGCGCAAGCCTAACGATTGAAAATAATAATGCAGCTACAGGCACTTTTGATGCTGTGGTTCGAAATATTGTTGCACCAAATGGCTTGAAGGAAATCTTGGTCCCATCATGGAGTCTTGTTAATGGTCAAGATGATTTGGTTTGGCATAAGGCAAGTAAGCAAGCTGACGGTAGCTATCGTGTGACGATTAAGGCTTCAGACCATAAACATTCAACTGGTAAATACAGAGCAGATGTTTATCTCGTCGATAAGGATGACAATCGTCAGTATTTGACTGAGACCGTGGTTGATGTCAATGAAACTAAGCCAAGTGGTAGTATTTCTATCTTAAATAACAATGGCGCTGGAAGTTTTGATGTGCTCATCAGCGATGTTTATAGCCTTAAGGGGGTTCGAACGGTCCAAGTGCCTATCTGGTCTGAGGCTGATGGTCCAGATGATATTCGTTGGTATGAAGCGACACGTCAAACAGATGGCAATTACAAGGTTACTGTTCAAGTAGCTAACCACAAAAACGTAACTGGTCTTTACAATGTTCATCTTTACTATGTTCAAAACGACGGTTCACAAATCGGTGTGGGAGGCACGCAAACAAAAGTTACTTTGTCAGAACCTAAAGCCGACCTTGCCATCACTGGTTTGAACAATGCTACGGGTAGCTATGATCTTGTTATCTCAAACTTGGTTGCGCCACGAGGCTTTAAAGAAGTCCTAGTTCCAACCTGGTCTGAAAAGAACGGTCAAGATGATATCATTTGGTACAAGGCAACTAGGCAAGCCAATGGAGACTATAAGGTAACCGTTCGTTCAAGCAACCATAAGGGTGATAGTGGTCTTTATAATTCCCATGTCTATTTGGTTGACAATGATGGTAAATACATTGGCCTAGGTGGGAAACAAGTGACACTTGATATTACTAAGACTCAAGGAACACTGACTATCATAAACAACGATAAAAATCGTGGAACCTTTGATGTTCTTATCACCAATCTGACGAATCTAAGTGGTATTTCAGGTGTCCTTATCCCAGTCTGGTCTGAGCAAAATGGTCAGGATGATCTTGTTTGGCATAATGCCACTAAACAGGATGATGGTTCTTACAAGGTGACTATTTCAGCTAGTCAGCACAAGTGGAATTCAGGTAAATACATCGTTCATGGCTATATTGTTGATGCCTCTGGTAAAAATATTGGTTTTGGGGCAACTTCAGCTGATGTGGTGGCACCTAAGAAAATCGGTTCGGCATCAAGAGGAAATTACGATGTTTTAAATAAGGTTGTCTATCTGGATGCTGGTCATGGTGGCTATGATCCAGGTGCTTCTTATTTTGGTATCTCTGAAAAGAGCTTGACCTTGGCTATCCAAAGTCGTGTGAAAGCTAAACTAGAAGCAGAAGGCTATCAAGTTGTAACCACTCGCACAAGTGATACCTATGTTGACTTGACGGATCGTTCACGTGCAGCTAATGCTTCTGAATCAGATATCTTCGTAAGTATTCACATCAATGCTTCAGGAAGTTCTGCAGCACAGGGTATTGAGACTTATTATTACCAACCTTATGCAGAATATCCATCACGTATTAATGCAACCTACCATGCTAATCCGACTCGATTGAGCATGAGTGATACCTTGGCCAATGCCATCCAGTCTAGCTTGATTAATGCGACTGGTGCTCAGAATCAAGGCGTGAAACGTCAAACCTTTGCGGTCTTGCGTGAGACAACAGCGCCAGCAGTCCTTCTTGAACTAGGTTTCTTGTCAAATCCTCAAGAAGCAGCCCGTTTGAATACCTCTGCTTATCAGGAGACTTTAGCTAACGCAATCGTGGCAGGTATTAAGTCTTACTACGAAAAAGAATCTAAAGTTTAAGTTATACGTTAACCCATCATTATGATGGGTTTTTATGCTATAATTGAGGTAAATACTAAATACAACAAAAGGAGTGCTTATGGCCTACGATTTACTCTTAGAGCGTTTTTTACGTTACGTAAAAATCAATACACGTAGTGATGAAAATGCAACAAGAACGCCAACAACACAAAGTCAGGTGGATTTTGCCTTGAAGGTTTTAAAACCAGAATTAGAAGAACTAGGTTTAAGTAATATCCATTATTTGGAAAGTAATGGATACCTAGTGGCAACCCTTCCGGCTAACGATGACCAGTTAACACGTAAGATTGGTTTTATCTCTCATATGGATACCGCTGATTTTAATGCAGAGGGAGTGTCACCGCAAGTCATTGACTCTTATGATGGAGGTATCATTCCTCTTGGAAATTCAGGTTATAACCTAGACCCAGCTGATTTTCCAAATCTCAAGAATTATGTCGGTCAGAAACTTATTACGACAGATGGTACCACTCTTCTTGGGGCTGATGATAAGTCAGGTATTGCTGAGATTATGACAGCCTTGGCTTATTTGAAGGCTCATCCTGAAATCAAACATTGTGAGATTCGTGTAGGCTTTGGTCCTGATGAAGAAATTGGAATCGGTGCAGATAAATTTGATGTCGAAGATTTTGATGTCGATTTTGCCTACACAGTTGACGGTGGACCTTTGGGTGAATTACAGTATGAAACTTTCTCTGCAGCAGGAGCAGAACTTACCTTCCACGGACGCAATGTCCACCCTGGAACAGCAAAAGACCAAATGGTTAATGCCTTGCAGTTGGCAATTGATTTTCATAATCAGTTGCCAGCAGAAGAACGCCCTGAGTTGACAGATGGCTATCAAGGTTTCAACCATCTTCAAACCATGACAGGTACTGTTGAGGAAGCAAATCTTTCTTATATCATCCGTGATTTTGAAACAGAGTCTTTTGAAAATCGTAAAGCAGTCTTCCAAAAAATTGCTGACGAAATGAATAAAGCTCATGGTCAGACACGAGTTGATTTGGTACTTAAAGATCAATACTATAATATGCGTCAGGTTATTGAAAAAGATATGACGCCTGTTGAGTTGGCTAAGGGCGTTATGGAGGAATTGGAAATTACGCCAGTTATTGAACCTATTCGTGGTGGAACAGATGGCTCGAAGATCTCATTTATGGGTATTCCAACTCCAAACCTTTTTGCTGGTGGCGAAAATATGCATGGTCGTTATGAGTTTGTTTCCTTGCAGACAATGGAAAAAGCCGTAGATGTTATTCTTGGAATTGTCAGTAAACCTTAATTGAGCTTGCTAAATACTGATTTTATGGTAAAATTAGAAGTAATGGAGGTGCTGAGATGATAAAAATTTTCGGCAAGTATCGTTACCATTGGCAACCCGAATTATCTTGGCTGATTATCTACTGGTCTTTAGCCATCACGCCAATCTTTATTGCAGGGGTCCTTCTGTTCGAGTTGTACTCGGTGCCCTCACATATTTTGATGCTTTTCACTATTTTTGTTGCTTTATTTGGTCTAGGGTTTCATCGTTACTTTATTATTGAAGATTATGGAATATTGCGTATTGTTTCTTTCAATATTTTTAAACCGCGTAAGGTGCAGATTAGTGATATTGAAAAAGTGGAAGTTATCAAAACCGGCTTGTGCCTCATTTTTAAAAATGGAAAGAAACGTCAGTTTTATATGAGAAAGTGGCCTAAGAAATATTTCTTAGATGCATTAGCCCTTCACCCTGATTTCAAAGGTGAGGTAGAGCTATTGGATCATATGACTAACTTTGATTACTTTGCCTTTTATGAGGAATCAAAAAAAGCCCTCAAGATTAAACTTCGCAAATAAGGGCTTTAGTAGGACAAGATTTGACAGCTGTCAAAGTCTCGGGGCTATTTTCAATCGTTCTACTAAGTTGGTCGCTATCTTTAAACCTAACGATTCCTTCGTCATCATAATCAAAGACGGGAGAGTAGGTTTGGCACAAACCACAAGCGATACATTTTTCTGGAATTAATGATACTTTCATAGTATTATTTTAAAATAGATTTATTGTTTTTACAAGGAGAAAATCATGAGTAAAAAACCATGGGAAGATAAGGTTTCTGAAGAAGAGTCGGAAGAAGTAGTTGATGCTGATTTTCTAGATGATGAAGATGAGTTTGAGGATTATGAAGATCTTGAAGAAGAGGATGTCACTCCTTCAGATGAAAAACGCGAAAAAGGTGGCGGCTTCATTAATTCATCATTCTTGACAGTCTTGCTTGGATTATTCTTTGTTATTGTTGTATGTATTTTGTTCTTTGTTTTCTATACTTCAAATGTTGGTGGAAACAAAACTGCGGAATCTAAGGAATCATCTGGATTCTACTCATCTTCAACTAGCAAAGTTGTTAAATCTTCATCTAGCAAGAAAGACTCAAACAAAGATGAGGAAAGTGAGAAATCTACTGCAGAAAAATCTTCAAAAGAGAAATCATCTTCAACTAAAGCATCAAGCTCTTCTAAACATGTAGAAAAAGAAGATGCAACTGAGTCAGCTGAGACAGCACCATCAAGTGCCACGGCAGCAGCAGATGGTTCATCAATTGTTGTTCAATCTGGTGAAGGTGCTGGTTCTATCGCTGCACGTGCAGGTATCTCTGTAGATGAGTTGCAACGTCTGAACCCAGACCACATGACAAATGGATACTGGTTTGCTAACCCAGGAGATGTTGTTAAGGTTCAATAATTTAAAAGCAAAGGAACATCATGAAAGATATTAGAATTGCTATTGATGGTCCTGCGTCAAGTGGAAAAAGTACAGTAGCCAAGATTATTGCAAAAAATCTTGGCTATACTTATCTTGACACAGGTGCTATGTACCGATCTGCAACTTATTTGGCCTTGCAGAATGGTTTGACTGAGGAAAATGTACCAGAAATTTTAGATCAACTCTCGCAACACCCTATTTCATTTGGGAAAGCGGCAGATGGTAGTCCAAAAGTTTATGTTGGTGATGTTGATATTACACACCCCATTCGTGATAACCAAGTCACAAATAATGTTTCTTGGGTAGCAGCTATTCCTGAAGTGCGTCAAGAACTCGTTGCCCAACAACAACGTATTGCTCAAGATGGTGCTATTATCATGGATGGTCGTGATATTGGTACAGTGGTTTTACCTGATGCAGAACTCAAGATTTTCATGATTGCTTCTGTTGATGAACGTGCAGAACGTCGTTATAAGGAAAATATCGAAAAAGGTATTCCCGCTGACCTTGAGACTTTGAAGAAAGAAATTGCTGAACGTGACTATAAAGATAGTCATCGTAAGGTTTCACCTCTTAAACCAGCGGAAGATGCCATCACTTTTGACACTACAGGTGTATCTATTGATGGTGTTGTGGAATTTATTCAAGAAAAAGCAAAAAAAATTATTGACAAAGGATGACTCACTTGTTATACTATTAACAATGAGAAAAGCAGAAGTGAGAACTTCTCGCCTTGCGACTTAGGTTGTCTGGCCCAACATGTCAAATCCCTATGGGGATATTATGTGTGCGGGCTTGTATATCAAGTCCGCTTTGTTTTTCTCTAAAAAAATAAAGAGGTGAAGATCATAGCTAAGAAAGATCTATTCATTAACGATGAAATTCGCGTTCGCGAAGTTCGTCTTGTTGGTCTTGATGGTGAACAATTGGGAATTAAACCATTGTCAGAAGCGCAAGCTATTGCAGATGATGCAAATGTTGACTTGGTTCTTATCCAACCACAAGCTACGCCACCTGTTGCGAAGATTATGAACTATGGTAAGTTCAAATTTGAGTATCAAAAGAAACAAAAAGAACAACGTAAGAAACAAAGCGTTGTTACCGTTAAGGAAGTTCGTTTGAGTCCAGTTATTGATAAAGGTGACTTTGAAACTAAACTTCGTAACGGCCGTAAGTTTCTTGAAAAAGGAAACAAGGTTAAAGTTTCTATCCGATTCAAAGGCCGTATGATTACTCATAAAGAAATCGGAGCTAAGGTATTGGCGGAATTTGCTGAAAAAACGCAAGATATTGCGATTATTGAGCAAAGAGCGAAGATGGATGGACGTCAAATGTTCATGCAACTTGCACCAATTCCTGACAAAAAATAATTGTCAAACTAACACTATTTTAAGAGGAGAATTTTAAAATGCCAAAACAAAAAACACACCGCGCATCAGCTAAACGTTTCAAACGTACAGGTTCTGGTGGACTTAAACGTTTCCGTGCTTACACTTCTCACCGTTTCCACGGAAAAACTAAGAAACAACGTCGTCATCTTCGTAAAGCATCTATGGTGCATTCAGGAGATTTCAAACGTATCAAAGCAATGCTTACTCGCTTGAAATAATCGCGTATTCGTAAGTAAAGAATTCTAGGAAATATTGGAGGAAATATAAATGGCACGTGTTAAAGGTGGCGTTGTATCACGCAAACGTCGTAAACGTGTATTGAAACTTGCTAAAGGTTACTATGGTGCAAAACACATCTTGTTCCGTACTGCAAAAGAACAAGTAATGAACTCTTACTACTATGCATACCGTGACCGTCGTCAAAAGAAACGTGATTTCCGTAAACTTTGGATCACACGTATCAATGCGGCAGCTCGTTTGAACGGTTTGTCATACTCACAATTGATGCACGGTTTGAAATTGGCTGAAATCGAAGTTAACCGTAAAATGCTTGCTGATTTGGCAGTTAACGATGCAGCAGCTTTCACAGCTCTTGCAGATGCAGCTAAAGCAAAACTTGGTAAATAAGAATTAAGATGGGTTTTACCCATCTTTTTTTATGGAGGTATCTATGATTCGTTTAGCAAGAGCAGAAGATATTCCAAGATTACAGGAGTTATTGGGGCAGATTCTTCTAGTGCATCATTATGCACGTCCTGATGTATTTAAGTCAGAGGGCAGTAAATATACAGATGGAGAGTTAGAAGCAGTGATTAATGATCCGACTAAACCCATTTTTGTATATGAGGATGAAGAAGGCCGTATC
>ENA-OPDW01001694-OPDW01001694.1-human-gut-metagenome-genome-assembly--contig:-NODE-1694-length-11607-cov-2.659453_pt1 | contig 11607 bp, 9 predicted proteins | sample MGYA00241264_ERZ501508 | MGnify/ENA primary metagenome ERZ501508 (study PRJEB25962, sample SAMEA2042575) | human gut metagenome | biome: human gut; feature: human-associated habitat; material: faeces...
CTGCCGCCGTCCCTCCCGCTAGGAGAGAAACAAGAAACTTGTCGGAGTTACTTCATTTCCTTGAGTTCTTTGACCAGATTGACCATACCGTCGAAGTTGCGGATGCTCTTGGTCATGATCAGATACTTGCCGTTGACGACATAAGCCGGGATACCCTGGATCTTGGCCACGTCGTAGGAGGTCTTCCATTCGGCGCACAGAGCCTTGACTGCTTCGTCGTTCTTGGCCTTGTTGAATTCGTCAAGGCTAATGCCCGTTGCGTCCGTCAGGGTCTTCAGGAACGCGGCTTCACCGGACGTCCAGCGTTCGCCCTTCTTGTGATAAGCCTGATAGATGGCGTCCTTGGCCTTCTTAAAGAGCGAATCCTTGGATTCGATCGACACGCCGGCGGCCTTGTCCTTCAGCATGCACATGGCGAGGAATTCGCTCGCAACACGGCCGTACTTGCCCTTGGTTTCCAGATGCACCGGATTGAAAGCAAGGCCCAGTTCTTTTTCGATACGCGGCAGAACCTTCGGATCCACGCCGACGTCGTACTTGAAGCAGAACGGGCAGTCGTAACTGAAGATCTTGGTGAGCTTGCCTTCGGCGTTGACCATGGGCTTGTCGAGTTTCACATAGTCGGTACCTTCGGTAGCAGCCATCGCGGTGGCGGCGATAACCGAAAGGCCGAGAGCAAACAAAGTCTTTTTGAACATTTTGAATTTCTCCTCGCTAACTTCAGCCGATGCCCAGTCAGAAAATCGTGCAGGCAATCGCGCTCAATTCTTAACACTCAGTTTAGAAACAAGATGCCTGCAGAACAATCGAGATTTGCCAAAGGGCACCTGCGTGTTCGTGCAATGTCTAGTTGCAGAAATTAAAAAATCCTTCCCAACCGGGCAAAAACAGCTGCAAAACGCCGCCGTTTTTGCCGGTCTCATGCCGTTACGGAGTTACTTGGAGAAAGCCTTGGCCACCGAAACCGGAAGCGCCTGGTACCCCATCGAACCCACGATCACGATCTCAACGGACGGTTCCTTTTCGCCCCACTTGAACTCGTTGATAACAGGCGAAGCGATGCCGGCCTTTTCACCGGGTTTCAGTTCGGACGGACGGCGTCCCATGCCGGCCGTAGCCGAGTAGACCATGATGGAGTTCTTGTCGGCCTCGTAGCGGGTAAGCGACGTCACCGGGCTGTACCACGCAAAGCCGCGTTCCTTGCCGTATTCCCAAACCTGTTCGGCCGTCATCTTCTTCTGGTCGATCTTGTAGACCACGGCGCGGCTGTACTTCATTTCAGGCAGGGCGGGCTGTTCCATACCGCGGGCGTCGCCGTTGTCGAACACCGTAATGTAGATGACGTTCTTGTCAGACTTTTCATCAATACGGAAGGCCGTATGCTGCGTCCACGTGAAGTCAAAGTCACCTTCTACCTGGCTACCTTCGATCTTGAGCTTCTTGCCGTTGGCGTCAACCGGAGCAAGGAGCTTGTCGGCCCAGGGCTTCTTCCAGCCTTCAGGCGAAGCGAGAATCCACTTCACCTTCTTGTCTCGACCGATCTTGATGATGGCCGACTGGTGACGGGACGACAAAATGATCGAGTCATCGGTCGGGTCGTAGTCAACAGAGTTAACGTGCGCCCAGTTGCGGCCCGGACCCGTGCCAACGATATCGCCGAAATGATCACTTGCGTCAAGCTTGGCCAATTCCTCGGCAGACAGCGTCTTACCGGCCTGACTTGCGTCAATGTTCAGGCACACCGCACCCTGATCGAGTACCTTCATCACGTTGTCGCGGTACGGATCGAGAATTTCCCACAGACGCCATTCGTCGATCACCTGACCGTTGCCGTCGACTTCGACAATCACGTCGCGCACGGTGCGAACACGCTTGTTGTCGGCGCGACGCAAATCAGCGCTCGCCGCACGGATAAAGGTGTGGCCGTTCTGCGCGTTATCAAGCGAATGCGAGAAGTCGATGTAGCCCACCGGCAGACGGCGGTTGTAAATTTCGCGGCCCATCAGGTCGTACTTGACGTAACGCTGACCGTAACCCCAGGTGATGTTGCCGTCTTCATCCTGCTGGAAACCCATCATCACGCCCGAGCGATACATCTGCTCGACGTCGTAGATCGGTTCAACGTGCATATACCAGCGCACTTCACCCTTGGTGTCAATGATGGCGTTCATCGGATAGAAGTTCCATTCCATCGCGCCGCCCATCGGGTTGTTCCAAACCATGCGAGTGGCCTTGGCGTACTGCTGCATCAAATTGTTGACAAGGTACAGACGGTCGGAGAACTTCGGATCCATCTTGACGACCTTGGTTTCGAACATATTGTGCGAAAGCGTCGGGTTGCCGCTCACTTCGTGATATACGGGGGCGGTGTAGATCGAATAGGTTTCCGAAATCTTTTCGGTCTTGCCGTGGAACTTGCGCGTGTAGCTCACCTCAACCTTGTTGTTGTAGTCGGCATAAAGGCCGAAAACAGGAATGCCGGCGTGGGTGAGAAGCTGCTTGCGACCCACCTTGTATTTGATTTCCTGACCGTCTTTCTTGGGCACGATGCGCACCGTAGCTTCGGTGAGTTCGTAACCGCCGTTTTTGATGATGGCGGTGAGCGGCGCAATTTTGTAGGGATTGACGATGATTTCGCCGAGCTTGCCTTGTGCGGCAAACGTCCCGACGACCCGCCGGCTGCGGCAGCCGTCCCCGAGAAAGTACCCGCAACAAGTGCGGCAATGGTGCCCATGAACAAAGAACGACGACCGATGGTGACCGACATGATCTTCTCTCCAAACAAACGGTTCAAAAAACAAAAGCCCGAATGAGCTTTCGCCTCTTTGTTCATCGTAAGCAAGGATCGTTTTTGCCGAAATGGCGATTTTCCCTTCCTTTTTCGACAAAAATGACATAAGCTTTTATCGATAATCGAAAAGTCAAACCACAGAGAACGTCTCGATCTTTCTCCGACGGTTCCCACGTATGCTTTCCCTGCGATTCAACCACTTGCTGGTCGTTCTCAAAATTCACGACACGGGGTCGCTTTCCGAAACGGCCCGGCAGCTGAATCTGACAATTTCGGCCGCGAGCCGCTCGCTTCGCAAGTGTCAGGAGGAGTTCGGCGACGAGCTTTTCGTGCGCAACTACCAAGGCATGGCTCCCACCGAAAAGTGTCGTGCGGTTGTACCCATCATCCGCAAGTTGCTGGCAAACTTCAACGATCTGACCGATACCAAAACATTTGCGCCGGCCGACATCACCCGCACACTTTCGATTGCCGCCGCCGACAATGCCGTCGTGATGATCCTGCGTCCCGTGCTGCGGGCGCTTTTGCATGAAGCACCGCAGATGAACTTCCGCTTGTTGCCTTTGTCGGAGAATGTCTTTCGCGAGCTCGCCGAAGGCAGTGTTGATCTGGCACTTTTCCCGACCTCTCTGGGCGAAACGCTTCCCGAACATTTCCACGGTCTCAAACTTTTCGACATTCATCGCGTCTGTTTGCTCCGCAAGGAGCACCCGCTTGCAACAAGTTATGCCCAAGGCAAAAAACTCACGCGAAAAGCATTTCTTAAATACCCGAAAATTGCCGTCGAACTGCGTCAGAATGCTCGGGGCCCCGTGTTTGACATTGATACGTCATCCACACACGACCAACGAAAAATCATTGAGGTGCCGTATTTCCTGGGTGCCCCCTATTTTCTCGAGGACACCAACGCTACGCTTGTGTTGCCGCACACCACCGCAGAGTTTTTCGCCCGAATGCTGCCCACGCTCACCGTGATCCCAATTCCTGGCGAAAAGCGCGTCTATTCCACCCGTCTCATCCGGCACGAGCGCAATCACGCCTCTTCGAAATGCAGTGGATCCGCAGTCTCTTTGTCTCGACTCTGCGCAAGAACGCATCTGAAGAAAACCAAACTGCCCGCTCGGAGGACCTCTGAGCCATGACGGCGCTTTGGATTCTTTTTTCGTCGTTTTGCAGCGCATGCATTCTCGCAAGCATTCAATGCCTACGGGAAACACTTGCGTTCATTGATGTGGCCTTCGTACAGTTCTTGTTCGTATTGGCCGTCACCGTCGTCGTGATGCTCGTTCGCAAGGTTCCGTTCTCAACCCACGTCTGGCACCTGCACCTGTTGCGATCCCTAATCGGCGTAGGGGTCGTCATAACACAGATCATCACCGCCATGAACATGCCGGTGGCGGCCGCCCAGACGCTGCAGTACACCTCTCCGCTTTTTGTGGCTGGCTTCTCTGCGATCGCCTCTTTGCGCAATGGCGAACACATCGACTGGCGCATCTTGGCGTCCATTACAGCGGCTTTCATCGGCATCCTCGTGATGTTTCATCCTTCGGAGCGCTCTTTTCCGGCCGTCTACGTCCCGATCGGATTATTGTGCGGGTTGTTTACGGCCGCCGCCATTCTGATGCTCAAGAAACTGGGAAGCGTCAATGAACCGGTCCCCCGCACCGTTTTTTACTTTCATCTGCACGGTGCCGTCGTGTTGGGAGTCTTGGAGTTGTTCTGCGGACAACTTACCGTCTCCCAATTGCAGCAAACGCCTCTGGCTTTGATGCTGATCTTTCTCACATGCGCACAATTTGCCCGGGCGCTGGGCTGGGGCAAAGGCAACACATTCCTCGGTGCCGTTTTCACGTTTTCCGGTGTGGTTTTTGCCGCATTTATTGACAGCGCCTTTTTCGGCGTCACACCGAGTCTGCGTTCCCTTTTCGGCATGCTCATCATTGTTGCTGCTGCAGCCACCTGCCTTGGTCTGATTGCCAAAGCTGAAAAAAACGGTAAGTTCGTCCCTACACTTCGATCACAGCCTTCGGATTGAAGTTGAGTTCCTTTCCGGGGCGAACAGTGCCAAGCTGGTTGGACACAATGCGGGTTCTACCGTACTGAACATTTCCCGAAACATGAGAGTGTCCGTGAATCCAAAATGCCGGCTGATACGCGTCAATCAAATCACAGCAATCGGCAATGAAAGCCTCTCGAACGGGCGAATTGACGTAGCGCTCGGGCGTAGCCTGCGGCACAGGGACATAGTGCGTGACCACCACCGTTTTGTTCGGATTGCACATCTGAAGCGTCCGATCCAAAAACGCTCTGCTTTCCGAATGCAAACGATTGACAATTTCCGTTGAAATTGTTTTGCCATCAAAATATATCTGACGATAGTCAACGACTTCTTCTTCGATTTCCGTCTTTTGCAGAGTAATTGCGGACCAAAGCGTTGTCAGTACCAACGAAACTTCTTCGACGTGAACGCATGTGTTGTTGGCGTAGGTCACGTTCGGCCGCACAGGAACCTGAAGCGACGCAAGGCCAAGCAGATTTAATCGATCGGCGTGGTAGTCGTGGTTGCCGGGCACAATCCACGTGTGCTGAAAGCTCCGAGCGCACCAATCCCAGAATGCATCGGCTTTGTGCCAGTCGCTCAAAAAGGAAATATCGCCGGCAAGGAGCAGGTAATCAGCCGCAGGCTCAAGCGCGCCCGCCAGCACGAAGTCCCGATTGGCCGGTATCTCCAAATGCAAATCGGAAGCGTATTGCAACCGCATGACAAAGCTCCGTAGTTCCGTTCGAAACAACATACCCGAGAAGCAGTAGTGCCGCAACTTTGCGCCTCCTGTTGCTTTTGCTTACAGCATCTGATCGCCGTTTCGGGCAATCCCTAACGAAAGAGCAGGCGCCATACAGGTATGCTCGAAAAAGCCCCGAGCTCAAGTTCTTCTCAAACCGCCCATAGCGACTTGCAAAAGGACAGCACCATGATCGAATCCCGCCGCCTCTTTTTAGCCGCTCTTATAACTGCCGCTCTCGGCCTCGGCACCGCACCGCTTTCCGCTCTTGCAGGTGACGATGATGACGATGATGACGATCGTCGCTTCGGTTCTCGTCGCCACCGTCGAGACGATGACGACGACGATGATGATGATGACGACTGGGACGATCGCGACGATGACGATGACGACGACAGACGGCGTCGCCCCGGCTCAAGAAGGCGTCGACGTGACGATGATGACGATTAACTCAAATTTTCTTTCTCAGTTGTGAAATCGTTTGCATCGTCAAGCATGCGGTGCGTCTGCTTGCTCTTGCCTTGTGTAAATCAGCCCGCAGATGGCGGAAGCCCGCTGCACACCGGAACGTGCAGCGGGTTTCCTGTCCCCAAGGAGAAAGGAGAGAAATTTGTATCGGCAGTCTTTCGTTGGACTGCCGAACTTGTGGTTGATTACGGCATCGTGAGAGTCACAACGCGGTTATGGTCCACCACTTCGAAGGTGTTGCCCTTCTTAACCAAACCGCGGATATCGGTCAGGTCGGACGGCAGCCCCCAAGCTTCAACAACAGCTTCCTTGGCGATGTCAATCACCACGAGTACGTTGTGGTTCTTGGAAACGGCATAGAGCTTGCCGTCTTCGTACACCATACCCGTGACATAGAGTTCACCGAGCGTGCGCTTGGCCTTGAGGTCGGCAGCAGGTTCGAACTCAGCCGAGAGAGTCCAGTCGGCCATCATGGCCTTGGAAACGACAAACTTCGACTTGTTCTTGTTGTCGGGCACCGTGGCAAGGTAAACGTACTTGCCGTCGGTTGCAGACGAGTGCACGTAGCTGAACTTGGCGCGTTCGGTGCCGATACGGGCGCGGCCGAGACCGCCGACGTGTTCAACCTTGTCGCCGCCCACCATGAAGTTCGCCCAGCCCTTGACGTCGTCGGCGTTGGGGTTCCAGCGAGCACGCAGCAGCGACTTGTTCGAACCCATCAGGACAAAGGCGTCTTCCTTAAACGGCGTGATGCTGACGATGTCGAGCACATTGGCGCTGTACCACGGATCCATCTGAGCATGCACGACAGGCTTGAGATTGCTGTCCAGCTTCCAGAAGTCGTACTTGCTAGCCACGAAGTATTCGCCGCGAATCTGAGCCAGAGTGTTGACCGGCTGCTTGATGCCTTCGATGACACGGATCTCTTCTAGCTTGAGCATACCGTTAATGGCAACAGGAGCGTCAGCAGCATCGTGCTTAAAGGTGATACCCAGCTTCTTGTCGTTGGCCTTGTAAGCGAAGTCCGGATCCTTCACATCGCGCTTACCGAGGAAGCTGATGCCGTCCCACATACCGTGCCAACTCGCATCAGACCAAATAACGTACTTCGGATTGAAGGAGAAACGGACCGGATCACCCTGCCCCCAGTTGGGCGGCAGACCGGTAGACCACAGCGCCTGGAAGGTGTTGGAAGCCAAAATGAAAGCCACGATGCTGAAGGCGATCTTGTTAAAGCGCGACAGCGGACGGAAGGGTTTGCCCTTCATTTCGGCGATGAGTGCATCAAAGCGCGGTGCCAGGAACACAGCCAGACCGAAGAGCATCACCACGCACCAGAACACGATTTCGGCCCACATCTGAGTGTGAATGCCGAAGACGTCAAGACCGAAACCCTGACCCACATCGCGCATGGCGTGATTGCCCAAGTGGCGGAACGACATGTAAAGGCCGAAGGCAGCCATCACAAGCAGCATGCCCAAGTACTTGGGCTTGAAGCCGTAGCGAACCATCATCAGCGCAATGACACCGATATAGGCCATCTGCTGACGTTGCGCCCAGCACAGCGTGCAGGGAGAGTCACCGAGCAGATAACCCAGAATCAAGTTGGCGATGCCGACGGGCAGCAAAACGATGAGAAGACCTCCCCAGCAGACGATGTCGTAGAACGTCTTGGCACGGTTGAGATCGTTGGAATTGATCGGAGCGGAGTAATCAGTCATTTTCTTCATCCTCCCCGATTACAGATTAAGTACGCCAAGAATGCCGGTCGAAACATGACCGACGTACATGAAAGCAACGACCGCCCAGCCGGCAACCGTCAGCCACCACGCCCATTTTTCCTTCTCGGGCTTGAAGATGATGAGCAGCACCGCAATGGTGAGCATCAACAGTTCAACGAATTCCATTGAAAGGGACTCCTTATTTGCTTGATCAGCCCGATTCGCCCGAGGCAGACCATCCCCAAAGCAAACCGGCGCGTTCGGGCGATGGTAGGTAAAAACAGCGTTAAGTATCGGATAAGGGTTTTCACCTATAAAGAAAATGTACAGTTATGACTGACAATTCCGTGCTCACAAGAATGGTTCTCAATTCGCCACTAAGTATCTTCGGCACTTCAATCGCCCCATAAACTCGAACTTGATGAAATTCGCGACTTTGTGTCTCTTGCTGCTCCCGGCCTTCCACGCATGGGCCGCGCCTCTGCCGTCGGCTACGGAAGATTCCGAGGAATGCGAACCGCCGGCCGCCGTTATACGCTCCCCCGAAAGCGTCATTCGCGTGGGATACACCCCGTTCGGCCTGATGATTGATGAGCGGCTCATGCTCAATTCGCTCAAGTCCACGCTCACACCAGAAAAACTTGGCCACCCGGTCACCTTTCGTCAGTACTCGGCACACGACTTGGCCAAAGCTGTTCGGGCTGGAGAAGTTGACATCGTTTTTTCCGAGTCGCCCTTTTATCAAGCCTTGATTTCGGAGGGACTGAGAAGCGTCACAACCTTCGTGTGCGATGTACAACCCGATCCCAATCGCAACGATGGAACCGCCGTCATTGTTCGAAGCGATTCGCTGGCAAAAACGTTTGAAGATCTCCGCGGAAAAAAGTTAACGGCCGTGTCCCGCGACACCTTCAGCGGGTATCTTTACGCCATTCGCGAACTAGTGCAACGCAAACTCGGCGACCCCGATCACTTCTTTTCAAAGCAAACCTTCGTCGCTGATCGCACGCAAAGCGATGTCAACGAACATGTCTTCAACGATGTCGTGGGCGGCAATTCCGATGTGGGCTTTCTTCCCCTTTGCGCGCTTGAGGAAATGTCCCGACGAGATCCGTCGATTCTCTCGAAAGTTCGCGTCGTTGAGGAGCGTCTCACAGACACCGTCACCGACTGCCGTCACTCCACGCCTCTGTATCCGGCGCTGACACTCTCAGTCACGCCCCGCATCAGCGCCTCAATGAGCAAAGCCATCACAATGGATCTGCTGATGCTCCCAAAGGGCGAGAGCGGCTTTATGTGGTCAGTGGCAAGCGACTTTCAAAGTGCCAACAACGTACTCAAAGACCTACAACTCGGTCCCTACGAATATTTGCGCCAAACTGGACTCAAACGCATCTGGCAGGAATATCGGTCGGCCATCATCACGGCTCTCTTGTTGATACTGGCTTTGATCGCACACGGTGCACGCAGCCAGTGGCTCGTGAAAAAACGAGAAACCGAACTCAAAGCGTCAATCGGTTTGCAGCTTGCTCAGCGGGAGAAAATGGAACGTCTGCAGAAAGCGGGAGCCGTCGGGCAAATTTCCGGTCTCGTTGCACATGAACTGCGGCAACCGCTGTCCGCCATCAGCCTTTACGCCGAAGGTCTCGAAGAGATGGTGCGCAACGACGCCATCGGCAAAAAAGAGATGCTCGACATCCTGCACAGCATGACGACAGATGCAGCACGCGCAAGCGACATCGTTGAGCGCGTGCGTCAGTACGCCAAGCAAAAGGCTGAGCTCAAACCGATTTCCGTTCGAGAAGCTTTTGACAAAGCTGACGAAATGGTGACGCATTTCGGCATCGGCAACGTTCCGACGCATGTCAGTGCCTTTGAAGACTCCACCGTTCTCGTAAATCCTCTGGACCTGCAACTGGTGTTCGGCAATCTCATCAAAAACGCCAAGGAAGCCGCTGCGCAACAAACTGATGAATCCCCCCAACTTCTGGTCAAAGCTCAAGTGATGGAGGGCTTCATCTGTATCGAACTCGAAGACAACGGCCCTCCCCTTTCTGATCGTGAACTAGCCGGCCTCAACGAAGTGGTCACAAGCGCCAAACCCGACGGCCTGGGCTTGGGGCTTTCGATTTCGCGCAATATCGTCGAAGGCATCGGCGGAAATATCGTCTTTAAACGTCGTTTCCGGAACACCGGCTTACGGACGTGTGTAAAACTTCCCGTCTCAGCCGGAACAGTCAAACCTCTTGGAGACTAACTTTTATGCGACGCGTTTATGTTGTCGATGACGACGAGAGTCTGCGAAAAGCGCTCTCCTTCGTGTTAAAGGGATTGGATTGCGACCCCGTTCCATATCCGAGCGCCGAACATTTCCTGACTTACGTTCCTCACAACGAGCCCGGCATCGTGCTTCTGGATGTGCGCATGGGGCAAATGACCGGACTCGAGTTGCAGCAGCGTCTGATTGACACCGGCATCGATTGGCCCGTTATCTTTCTTTCTGGTCACGGTGACCTTGAGATGGCGGTAGAAACGATGATGAAAGGGGCTGTTTGCTTTTTGCAAAAACCCGTACGTCGAGAAAAACTCAAGGAAGCTTTGGATCGCGCAACAGCTCTGTCCGAAACTAAAGCCAACCAGCGGCAAACCGCTTTCGACGCACTTTCATCTCGAGAAAAACAGTTGGTCAAACTGGCCTCTCAAGGCGTTGCCATGCGAGCCGCTGCCGAGCGCCTCGGAATCGCGCAACGCACCGCCGAATTTCACAAGGCAAGCGCCATGCGCAAACTTGGTGTGCACACCGTAACAGAATTGGTCGAGGCTCTCAAAGGAGTAAAAGTCTGACAAAAATCGCTGTTAAGCGATGATCACATGTGATCTTGTCTGGAAAAGGTGAACAGTTTTTTCATTGAACGGCATAGATAGGAAACAACGGTCACCAATTGGTCAAAAAAGCATCATAAGCATGCAATACACGCTTCATAAACTGCCCTCCGAATGCGCCCGGCAGGGAGTTTTCCTACAAGCGCTCCTCATTTCATCTCGTTAACGGAAAAGTATTGACATGCATTCCAAATTTGCCCTCACAGCGATTGCTGCCGCAATGGTATTCGCAAGCAGTTTCGTCCAATCTGCCGAAATTTACCCAGTCGATAAAGCTCGCTTCATGACCAACGCTCGCTTCGACTTCAAAGTCGAGCTCGACACTGTTGTTGACCGCAACGACATTAAGATTGAAATCAACGGTGCCGACTACCGCAAGGTTTTAACGGGAGACGAAATCTTTGTCGGTGAAGAAATTGATGCCAAGGCCTCCGCCGTTTTGATGCGCGATGTCGAAATCAAGAAACCAGGCACCTACAAGGTAACCGTCTCGGGTAAGGGCGGCAACAAGACTGTCGTTTGGAACACCTACGACACCCCTAAAAAACGTCAGGCAAAGAACGTGATTCTGCTGTTGGCCGATGGTCTGAGCGTTGGTCATCGCACGGCCGCACGAATCATGAGCAAAGGTGTGGTCAATGGCATGTACAACGCGCCGCTCGCCATGGACGACATGCCCAACATGGCTCTTCTCGGCACAAGTTCGGTCGATACAATCGCTGCCGACAGTGCCAATACAGCCTCGGCCTATATGACCGGCCACAAGTCTTCGGTCAACGCTCTCGGAGTCTATGTTGATCGCACCAAAGCCACACAGGACGATCCCCGACAGGAAACCATCGCTGAGCTTATTCGCCGCAAGACCAGCATGGCTGTCGGCGTCGTCAGCGACGCTGAACTCGAAGACGTATTTTTGCAACCTGCGGTACAAATGGAAAGACAACTACCAACAATATGCTCT
>ENA-OPDW01001703-OPDW01001703.1-human-gut-metagenome-genome-assembly--contig:-NODE-1703-length-11514-cov-2.433022_pt1 | contig 11514 bp, 9 predicted proteins | sample MGYA00241264_ERZ501508 | MGnify/ENA primary metagenome ERZ501508 (study PRJEB25962, sample SAMEA2042575) | human gut metagenome | biome: human gut; feature: human-associated habitat; material: faeces...
TCGATTTGATCTTTAACGAGGGTCAGCGCAGATATCTGGAATCACTCAACGCCTTTGCGCGCTCAATGGTGCAGCCTGCAGGCGCACCGGATGTCGACGCCATTTACGGTATCCCGCCGACGGTTGCCATTGAACAGCGCACCTCCCGCGGCGGCCAGAAATCCACCGTCGCAACCATGACGGAGATTTATCATTTCCTGCGTCTGCTCTACGTGAAGCTCGGAACACAGTACTGCCCGACCTGCAACGTGCCGGTCATCAAGCAGTCTAAGGAACAGATCTTCGCTTCGATTATGAAAGCTTATAAGGGTAAGGAAATTACTTTCCTTGCACCTCTGGTCAAAAACCGCAAGGGCTTCTACAAAGATTTGGCGGTTTGGGCGAGAAACAAAGGCTATGAGCACCTGATCGTGGACGGAGAAAAAGTCTCTACCCTCCGCTTTCCTTCTTTGTCTCGTTTCACGGAACACAACATCGACCTGCCCACCGGTACGGTCAAAGTAGTTTCCGAAAACGAAGGAGAAATCAAACAGCTCGTCGCCGTCACACTAGATTTCGGCAAGGGAATTCTGGATATCGAGCAAAAGGGCAAAAAACGCACTTTCTCTTCGACCTCCAACTGTCCGAACTGCCAGAAGAGCTTCCCCGAACTTGACCCGCGCTTGTTCTCTTACAACTCTAAGCACGGCTGGTGCCCGACCTGTATGGGCAACGGTTTTAAGCCGTTCCAAACCGCACTGGCGGTGGACGAGAATACCGGTGAATTGACCGCCGAAGCCATGTCTGAAGAGCTGATCATTTGCCCTGACTGTCACGGCCGGCGACTCAATCCGATCGCGCTCAATGTCCGTTTCAATGACAAGTCCATCGCAGATGTTGCCGCGATGACGATTGATCAGGCTGCGGACTATTTCAGCACTATCAAGCTTTCCGGCCGTGAAGCCGACATCGCTCGAGATGCGCTCCAGGAGATCCGCTCTCGCTTGTCCTTCCTGAAGGAAGTCGGTCTTTCTTACCTCAACCTGGATCGCTCTGCACCGACGCTCTCGGGCGGTGAAGCTCAGCGTATCCGCTTAGCCTCCCAGCTCGGCACTAACCTCCAGGGTGTCTGTTACGTCCTGGACGAGCCGACAATCGGTCTGCATCCGCGCGACAACAAGATTTTGCTTTCCGCACTTGAGCAGCTCACCTCCAAGGGCAACTCTCTGCTGGTGGTAGAACACGATGAGGAAACGATTCGCTGCGCCGACCACGTCATCGATATCGGTCCGGGCGCCGGCACCCGAGGCGGACGCCTGATTGCTCAAGGCTCCGTTGAAGATATTGAGGCCGCTGAGAATTCTCTGACCGGATACTATTTAAAGCATCCGCTGGTGCATACGTGCAAAGCAAAACGCCGCACATTGAAGTCCGATCCGATGATCACCGTCAACGGTGCTAATTCTCATAACCTCAAGGATGTCACCGCTTCCTTCCCGCTCAAACGTTTAACCGTTCTGACCGGGGTTTCGGGATCAGGTAAGTCGACCTTAGCCCGCGAGGTGTTCTTAAAGAACATGGTCGCCTTGATTCGAGAGAAAGGAAAATCCGTCCCGGCTCCGGAAGGCTGCAAAGGTATCTCCGGCTGGGAAACGGTTGACCGCATCCTTGAAGTAGACCAAACTCCGATCGGCAAGACACCGCGTTCGTGCCCTGCCACATACATCGGTTTCTGGGACGATATCCGTAAACTCTTTGCTCAGTCCGAAGAAGCAAAGGCTCGCGGCTACACCGCCTCCCGCTTCTCCTTCAATGTGAAGGGCGGCCGCTGTGAAGCTTGTGAAGGCCAGGGCGTTAAAACCTTGGAAATGAGCTTCCTGCCGGATGTGAAGGTTCACTGCGACGTATGCGATTCGATGCGCTTTAACGACGAGACCTTGGAAGTGAAGTGGAAAGGCAAAAGCATCGGTGAAGTTCTCAAGATGGAAGTCGATGAAGCCGTTGAGTTCTTCGCGTCGGTCCCGTCTATTCTTCACCCGCTGAAACTGATGCAGGACGTCGGTCTCGGTTACCTGACCTTGGGCCAGCCTTCTCCGACACTCTCCGGCGGCGAAGCCCAGCGCATCAAGCTCGTCACTGAGCTCTCTAAGGTAAAGGACGACATCCGCAAAGGCGGCCGTAAGCTGCCGGAGACGGTTTACGTTCTTGATGAGCCGACCGTCGGTCTCCACATGGCTGATGTCGATAAATTGATAAAAGTTTTGCATCGACTTGTCGATGCCGGCAACACCGTTATTGTCATTGAACACAACCTGGATGTGATCGCAGAAGCCGACTGGATTATCGATATGGGTCCCGAAGGGGGTAGCCAAGGAGGCAAAAATGTCTTTGCGGGCCCACCCCAGCGTTTACTCAAGGCTTCCACCCATACCGCCGAAGCTTTAAAGGAGTTCGTGGAAACGGCAAAACTGAAGAAAACTCAAACTGCGTAATTTAATTTCTTCATTCTCCCACTATAGGCGTCCTGCAAAGGACGCTTATTTTTTTTATTCATATAATTTGTTCGTTCATAAGGGTGAGTGAACGTAGTTTTCTCGCTCTAAAGGTGGGAGTTAAAAGTGAGTGATCAGTACGAGAAAGGCGTTTTGAAAGTCCTTCGTTACGTTTATAACCAGATGGAGCGATGCCGCAATGCGGATTTTGACGCATTGGGTATTACATCCTCTCAAGCAAGCGTCATGATGTTCCTTTTCAAAAACCGCAAACATGAGGTAACCCAGCAAAGCGTCCAAGCTGCGCTGCTGTTGTCTCACCCCACAATTACCGGTTTAATGAAGCGTCTTGAAGCGAAGGGATTCATTACGCGCAAAAACAGCCCTGCCGATTTTCGCTGCAAGTATGTCAAATTAACGAAAAAAGGCTGCGATATCGAACGAGGCCTCAAAACCAATATGAAGCGAATGCAGGACAGAGCACTCGTTGGTTTGAGTCAGGAAGAGCTGGATAACCTTGAAAAATCGCTTTGCGTGATCGCAGAGAACCTCCGTAAAGAAGAAGACATGCTCGCCGCTGAGCGCATTATTCAAGACATCAAAGAACGAACAAAAGAGGAAGAAAAGGAAGAAACAGACTGATTTTTTCCAGCCTCATGCAAGAGCAAAAGCGCCGAATCGGCGCTTTTGCTCTATCTATTGCTCAGGATCTTCGCTCCACATACCACATAGCAATAATGGCCGCGAGCGTCATCATGACCGAGGGCAGGATCGCCGAAATAATGGACGGCACACTATCCAATGCACTCATAAACGCAAAGAGATTGTTCAGGGCGTAATAGAAGATACCGATCATGATTCCGCAGAAAATCTTGATCGCCATACCGCCTGCTCGCGCATTTTGATAAGCAAAAGGCATCGAAAGCAGCAGCATGACTAAGATCGCCAGCGGGTAGAAGGCTTTAGACCAGAACGCCGTATCGAAGCGCTTATAAGTCTGGCCGTTCTCTTTCAGATATTCAATGTAATAGTGAAGTTCCTGCAGAGACATGTCCTCAGGCTTAATCATCAGCAGGCCGAAGATGTTGCCGTCTAAGCTCTTGCCCCAAACCATCGACTTCATGACTTTTCGTTCTACCCTCGCCTGGGTCTGCGCTCTGGACTCTTTAGGCAGCGTCGGTACGGTTTCTTCCACGACATCATGAAGCACCCAGCCGTCCTGCTCGGAATACGTACCGCTCTTAGCCGTCACAATCGACGTCAGATGATCGGGACGATCAAAGACGTAAATAACCCAGTCGTAAGCCGCCTCTCCGGGACGCAGCCTCTGAACGTTTACAAAACTGATTTTCTTCGGTTCGCCTGCTTCATTGCGCTGCACGTCGCGAACCCAGATGCCGGAGTCGAGCTCTTTGCCGGTAAAGGCTGAGCCGCTGATATCCAGTTTGAATTCCTTTGCCAGACGCTGAGCCGGAGGCGCAACCAAATTTCCGAGAAGATAAGCACAGATCACAAGGACGATACCCGGCATAAGGAGCATGCCGCAGAATCGCCACGGTCCGATGCCGGAGACGCGAAGGACCGTAAACTGACTCGTTGAAGCGAGCCGCGAGAGCGTAAAAATGGAGCCGAGCATCACGGCAATCGGCAGCACTTCATAGCATCGTGTCGGCAGAATCAGCGCCGTCAGCAGGAAAGCCTGCCCCATGGAATAAGATGTACCGATATTGCCGGACTGACCGATGAGGTCAAAGAAAGCAAACAAGGCAACCAGAGTCAGAAGAACAAAAAGAGAGTTCTTCATGATCTGGGCAAAGATCATTCGGGAGACGATTTTCATGGTGTCTCCTTCTTACGCTTAAACAACCCCGCCGCTGCTCTGAAAGGCTTCAGCAGCCAATAAATGAAAGCATCAAAACGCCCTTGATTTATCGTCATCAGGCGATAGAACAGGAAAGCGGTCAGAACTGCGACCGGAACATTCATGTACAAAGTCGCACTCAAAATGCCGACCTTTCCTTGCGTGATCCAGGTCTGGAAAATCGACAGCGCATTGAGATAAAGGATGAAGATCAGCACCGCTGCTGTCTGTCCGTAATATTTCATGGAGCGCGGATTGTTATAGGAAAGCGGAATGGCAAGCAGGGCCAAATTTAGCGCAACCAGCGGCCAGGATATTCTCCAAAACAGCTCAGACCTAGCACGATTGTCTGTTCTTTTGACCAGCTCCTCAATCGGCATCGCGTTTAGCTTTTTGTTCGCGCCGACTTCCGACGGAGAACTGTCCATTCTGACTTCGTATTCTCTAAAGTCGGACACTGAGGCTCCGAGCCCCGACGGCTTAGTGTCGTACTTGCGGCCGTCGTCTAAAACAATGTAACGGTCACCGTTCGGTTTATTTTCTATATGACCGCGGTCGGAAACAAGCACGGAGCGGGAACCGTCTTTTTTGAGCTCCACCATCAGAAGCGTTTTGACTTTACCTTTTTCCTGATCGACCCCTTCTAAAAAGAAAACTTGACGACCGCTCTTTGCTTCAATAAATCGACCCGAAGAAAGTTTGCTGATGTCCTCTTTCTGAGCAAAACGATCGCGATAAGCCTGCACCTGCGCTCTAGACCAGGGAGAAACAGCAACCGAGCAAGCTGCGACAACGAGTATGACAGGCAGTGCAAAGCGCAAAACCGGCCGGATCCAGGATGTCAAACTCAAACCGCCCGCGGAAAACCAGACGAACATTTCGCTGTCGCGCCAATAGCGGTTCAGCGTCATGAAAACCGCTAAAAACAGGGCTAATGAGATAAGGGCCGGCAGATTAATCAAAGAAGTGTAAGCGACCACTTCCAAGATAGAGCCTGTGTCGTATCGGCCGCCTGCGGTTTGATTCAGAATTCGTACAAGCCCGATAGTAACGACAATGGAGAAGAGCACAGTGAATGCTCCTCCCGCGGTATTGGATAACTCGGATGTGAGTGCTTTACGATAAATCATTCCAGGCTTACACGACGATAAAAATCTGCACAGACGCAAATTTGAAACTTTAAGTGTAGCAAGTTTGAAAAACTGTGGATTTTTCTTTTTTACGTCTGAGCAGCCGACCGCAATGAAAAATTACAACCTGCCTTCTTCTGCTGCGTGACAAGCCACCTCAGAGAAGGATCCGTGTGAATCAATCATTTGTCGAAGCGGCATTTCTTTGCGGCAGCGTTCGTTGGCAAGCGGACAGCGATGGAACGGGCAGCCTGTGGGCGGTGAGAGCGGATTGGGCACTTCGCCCGAAATCGGCGTGCGTCTCCGATGGGTCTGGCTTAAATCCGGGATAGCATCCAAAAGCATCCGTGTATAAGGATGGCGCGGCTCGTTAAAGAGCGTCCGCTTATCTGCAAGTTCGACCAGGCGTCCCGCATACATCACAGCCACGCGATCCGCTGCCTCGGCAATGACACCCATATCGTGCGTCACCAAAATAACTGCCGTACCGTTTTCTTCACAAAGCTTTTTAAGAAGTTCAATGATCTGAGCCTGTACCGATACATCGAGCGCCGTTGTGGGCTCATCAGCAATGATGAGTTTCGGATCTGCACTGAGCGCCAATGCAATAACCACACGCTGACGCATACCTCCGGAGAACTGATGAGGATAGTTGTCCATTCGCTTGTCTGCGGCCGGCACCCCGGTCGCTACCAAAAGACGAATGGCCCTTTCACGTGCCTCTTTCTCACTCAGATCGGAATGAATGCGGATCGTTTCGATTAACTGGTCCCCGATCGTAAAGAGAGGATTCAGACTGGTTAACGGATCCTGGAAAATCGCACCGATATTCTTGCCTCGGATCTTTTCCATTTCATCGTCCGACAAGTTATCAATACGCTTCCCTTCCAATAGGATCTCGCCGTGCGTGATATGGGCAGGTTTTCCGAGAAGACCGATGATGGAGTTCCCGACCATAGACTTACCGGCTCCGGACTCTCCGACCACGCCCAATATTTCTCCGGCCTTCAAGTTAAAAGAAACATCTTCTAATGCAATCAGAGTTCCTTTCCTTGTCGGAATTTCTACTTTGAGGTTCCGAACCTCTAAAAGCGGCTGATTATTCATAATCATCATTGAAGTTTCGGGTTAAGTGCGTCGCGCAGCCAGTCGCCCAGCATATTGACGGACAGCACAAAGAGAATAAGTGCAACACCGGGGAAAATCGTGATCCACCATTCGCCTGAGAATAAGAACTCATTACCGATGCGAATCAAGGTTCCCAAAGACGGCGTCGTCGGAGGAACACCGACACCCAAAAACGACAAGGTCGCTTCCGTAATAATCGCCAAGGCCACTTGGACTGTCGCAAGCACTAAGACCGGACCCAAAACGTTGGGCAGGATGTGCGTAAACATGATTCTTGTCGGACTCACACCGAAAAGTTTTGCGGCCTGAACATAATCGCGCTTCTTCTCACTCAACGTCGCACCTCTGACCGTACGGGCATAACGCACCCAGCCGGAAAGAGAGATTGCAAAGATAAGAACACCGTAGGCTGCCTGATCATGCATGCTCTCGGGCAGAATCACGCGAATAATGCCATCAATCAGCAGAGCTAGAAGAATCGCTGGGAAACTCAGCATCACATCGCAAAAGCGCATGATGACTGCATCCGTAACTCCGCCCGCATATCCGGAAATCAAACCGAGAGACACACCCAGCGCGACAGAAATAAAGACTGAAGATAACCCGATCTCTAAGGAAACCCGAAGCCCGTACAAAATGGCTGAAAGCAGATCTCTTCCTTGATCGTCGGTTCCCAGCAAAAACTGCCACTTGCCTCCTTCCATCCAAGCCGGAGGCAAAAAGGCATCCGACAAGTCAAAAGAAGTCAGGTCAAAAGGATCGTAAGGTGCGATCCAGCTCGCAAAAAAAGCAGAGAGCAAGAGTCCGGCGCAAATGACAAAGCTGATGATCGCAGCCGGAGAGTGCAGAAACTTCCACATCAAGTCGCTTTCTAAAAAACGCTTGAATGCAGAAGGCTGCCCGCTGTTTTTAGTTAACACCGTCGCCTCCGCCGTTTAATTTTCGAAGCCTCTTTTCGGCTGTTGGCGCCCTAACGCTGGCTGCCAGAGGAAGAATCTCGTCGTTAAAGTCAAAGTACGGATTATGCGCAGAAGCGCCGCCCTGACCAATTCGGATGTAAGCACCGGGAACCTTTTCCAGCATGAAGGCAAAATCTTCCCCGCCGGCCATTCTGGGATAGTTGCGATCCACATTTTCTTCACCGACAAACCCGGCGGCGACATCGGCCATAAAGGCTGCTTGTTCCGGCGTATTGATGCAGGGCGGATAAAAACGGCCGTAATCGGTTTCTGCCGTGCAGCCTAAGCCTGCGGCGATAGATGCACTGATCTCTCCGATTCTTTTTTCCACTAAATCCCTAACATCTGGAGAGAAAGTACGGGCGGTACCGACAATTTGACAGGAATCAGGACAAACGCTCTGCGCACGAGGGTCGCCTGCCTGAAGAGAGCAGCACGAAACCACCGCAGTCTCCAACGGATCAACTTCTCGAGACACAATCGTTTGGAGTGCCAAGATAATGTGTGCGGCTGCAATCACAGGGTCGTGATTTAAATTGGGACGAGATGCATGGCCGCCTTTGCCTTTCACGACGATTGTGAAAGCATCCGCAGCTGCCTGCATCGCGCCGTAATTCAAAGCGATTCGTCCCGGTTCAATCGCAGAAGAATTATGGAGGGCATAAATTTCCTGCATCGGAAAACGTTCAAAAAGCCCGTCTTCCATCATGTGCTTAGCACCGGACCATCCCTCTTCTCCGGGTTGGAAAACTAAAACAACTTTACCTCCGAAATTTCTCTCGCAAGCGAGTTTCTTAGCCGCACCCAATAATGCTGCCGCATGACCGTCGTGGCCGCAGGCATGCATTGCGCCTTCGACTTGAGATACGTGGTCATGATCGGACAATTCCTTTAAGGGCAGTGCATCTATATCCGCTCTCAGGCCGACGGAAGCCTCTCCTGGAAGCCTTCCGTAAATGACGCCTACCACGCCGTCACCTCCGATGCCTTCGTGAACTTCATCGACCCCGTACTTTCTCAGTAAATCAGCAATGATGCGGGAAGTTCTCGGCGTTATCAGGCCGATTTCGGGATGAATGTGAAAATCCTGACGAATACGACGCAGTTCTTCCTTCGTTTCTCCAAGGAAAAAAGGATCTGCAAAATTATCTAAGTTAACACTGTTCATTTTTATTCCTTGCTTGCTGCATCTGATTTCAGCCTCGGATCCACTGCCAAGTAGAGCAAGTCAACAATGAGGTTGATGACGACAAAAATTAGAGAAATTAGACAGAGGTAGGCTGCCATGACCGGAATATCTGCAAACTGAACCGCCTGTATAAACAGCAGACCCATACCCGGCCACTGGAAAACGGTTTCGGTCACGATCGAAAAGGCGATGATGCCTCCGATCTGGAGTCCCGTGATCGTAATCACCGGCAGCAGCGTATTTTTCAACGCATGTCTAAAGAAGATTTTTCGTTTCGGTACGCCCCTGGCCCGTGCAAAACGAATGTAATCCGTGCGCATGACTTCAAGCATTTCACTGCGTACCAATCGCATGACTAACGCAATTTGAAAGATTGCTAATGTCACGGCAGGAAGGATGATATGTTTCAGACCGTCGCCGGTAAGAAGACCGGTTGTCCACCAGCCGAACGCAACCGTCTCTCCTCGTCCGTAAGACGGCAGCCAGCCGAGCCAAACGGAGAAAACAAGGATCAGCAAAATACCGATAAAAAAGGTCGGCAGCGAGATCCCCACGAGTGAAAGTCCCATCAGCCAGCTTGCCCAGATCGAATTTTTCTTCAAAGCGACGAACACGCCCAGAGGAATCCCCATGAACGTAGCCACCATGGCAGAGAAAAATGCGAGCTCGAGCGTAGCCGGCATTTTTTCCTTAAATAAGTCAACCACCGGTGTACCTTGGCGTAATGACATTCCAAAGTCACCGTGGAGAGTATTAGCAATAAACGCTCCGAACTGTTTCCAAATAGGCTGATCCAGCCCCAGCTCATGCGTGAGCGCAAGCCGATCAGCCTCAGTGGCTTCCTGGCCCAGCATTTGCGTCACAGGGTCACCTACGAATTGGAACAACAGAAATGCAATCATGGTCACGATTAACATGACCAATATTGCCTGGAGCAGACGTTTTATAACAAACGAGAACATCTGTCGGCATCCTTTCGGGAGTCGAATGGCCGAGAAAGGTAATTCTCGGCCATGTAGAGAATTACTTCACGATTACTTTATCGAGCTCCAAGCGGTCGTCCGCACGTAAGGGAGCTTCTATATTTTTCTTCAGAGCCCAATTAATAACTTGAGTGTGAAGAGGAAGTACATAGATGTTCTTATTGACGCGAAGCAGTGCCTGTTCAATCAGTTCATTGCGTTTGTCAAAGTTTTCCTCTTGCTTGATTTTTTCAATCAAAGCATCCAGCTCAGGATCTGAAACTCGGCCGATATTCGAGAGGCCATTGCCTTTTTTAACGTCCACTGTTTCGACGAGAGACTGAAGCGGGAATAAAACATCCTGAGTAGAAGCACCCCAGCCGACCATTCCGACAGAGGAGTCATAGCGCAGAACTTTCGGGAAATAATTTGCGCGTGGGATTGCGTTTACCTTTACCTTCACGCCGATTTTTGCCCACATTCCGGCCAGAGCCTTACCGATGGCCTCATCGTTGATATAGCGGTTATTCGGGCAGTCAAGGGTGAATTCAAAACCGTTGGGATAGCCGGCTTCGGCAAGGAGCTTTTTAGCTGCCTGAGGATCATACGGAAGGCGTTCGGCTGCTTTAGCACTCCAACCGTTCGTCTCGGAGGAAATAATTGATCCGTTCGGGAGTGAAAAGCCTCTCATCACCGCACGCTGGAGCGTTTTAATGTCAATGGCCTGGTACAAAGCCTGACGAACGCGGATGTCTTTAAACGGGTTTTTATCCGTTTTCTTGCCGTCAACGAAGACGTAAGGAGATTCATCGCGCATCTGGTCCAAAGAGATCATAAGCACTCGCAGTTCAGGGCCGGACTGAAGCTTGACCTTAGGATTGTTCTTCAGACGCTGAATATCTTGCGTTGCGGGGTCAGGGACAAAGTCCACTTCTCCGGACAACAAGGCAGCCATGCGCGTCGCCGCCGATTTAATCGGGGTATAGATGCCTTCTGTGACATTTACGACTTTATTGGCTTTATTCCACCAATCAGGATTTTCAACAAAAACTGTTTTGATATCGACTTCACGAGACTGAAGTTTGAAAGGGCCGGTGCCGTTTGCGTGTTTTGCTGCGTAGGCTTCTTCCTTGGCAACAAAATTCTGCGGCGCAGCTGCACCATGCTTTTCAGCCCAGGCTTTATTCAAAATTCTGAGGTAGGCAAGCTGATTGAGAAGTACGGGAGAATGATTAATAGTTCTGATCAAAACATCGCCGTTAGGCAGTGCCTCGGCGCCGAGAATACCTGCGGTAAATGTTTTGAACTGAGAAATCGGATGGAGGGCTCGATTGATCGAGAAGGCGACGTCTTCAGCCGTCAGAGGTTCTTCCTCATGAAATTTCACACCTTTGCGCAGCTTGAAAACAAAACCTTCCGGGACGGAAGTCCAGCTTTCAGCCAGGCATGGCTGTACTTTTCCTTTATTGAGATTTAATAATGCTTCGTAGACATATGAATTAGCGGTATTGTTAAATGCTTCGTTTTGCGCGTGGGGATCAAAAGTTAATATGTCCCCCCTGGCTAGCCCATTTGAAAGTAGCGGCGTAAGCACCGGAAGAAATGCCGACCCCCATTGCGGCACAAGTCATTGCAATTGCTACGAGTCGTCTCATGGTAAATCTCCTATGAAAAGTAGAGAACAATAGAAAATTTATATCATGAGGCAGGCGCAAAAACCGCTTTAAAGAAATAAATTTAAGGGTATTTTCCAGCGCCGGAAAAAACAAAACCTCTTGAACGGTTAAGTCCAAGAGGTTTGTCTTTTATGGAGA
>ENA-OPDW01001708-OPDW01001708.1-human-gut-metagenome-genome-assembly--contig:-NODE-1708-length-11484-cov-2.469945_pt1 | contig 11484 bp, 8 predicted proteins | sample MGYA00241264_ERZ501508 | MGnify/ENA primary metagenome ERZ501508 (study PRJEB25962, sample SAMEA2042575) | human gut metagenome | biome: human gut; feature: human-associated habitat; material: faeces...
CCTGCCGTTATCGGCTACAACCGCTTTGCTTACAGTCTGGATCGTCTCTCGAGCCAGTACGAAAGCTTCATGCAGGAATTCCAGAACATTTTGGGGCGTCAGGCCTAAGGACACAACATGGCACGTAACGGCAAAAGACGTCTTTTAGCAGAGATGAACGTCGTCCCGTACATTGACGTGATGCTCGTTCTCGTGGTGATCCTGATGGTCGCCGCCCCATACGTCAATCCTTCGATCGTCGATCTGCCGAAAGTCAATAAAGCGGCTCGCACTCCGGATAAAGTTGTCGAAGTCATTATCTCGCCAGACGGCAAACTCCAGATCCGCGATACCGCAAAGAAATTAACTCCGGTTGATTTCCCTCAGTTAGTCTCTACGGTCGAATCGATGCAGACCGACGGGAATCAGGTTCCGGTTGTCATTGCTGCGGATAAAACCGTCGCATATGAAAAAGTCATCGACGTGATGCGCAATCTACAAAAGGCCAACATCACGCGTATCGGTCTGTCATTGCAACTTGAAGGAAGCGGTGCCAAGTAATGGACGACTTATCTCCGAATCAAGCGAATCGGCTCTCAGGCGCTCAGGGTTATTGGGGCACGGCTTTTGTGCTCGCTTTAATCGCCCACGGGCTTCTTTTTGTGCTGCTCTTCGTTTCCATGCAATGGAGATCGGAGCCGACAGGACCCGTCTATGCCGAACTGTGGAACGGCGATATGCCGGCGGCAGAAGCTCCGGCAGAGACGCAACCGGACCCGCAGCCTGAGCCGGAACCCGAGCCTCAGCCGGAACCGGAACCCGCTCCCGAGCCTCCTGCTCCGGAAGAGCCTCAGCAGCAGCTGCCTCCGCCCCCGCCTCCTATCGCTCAGACGGATTTAGATCGTCAAGCCAACCTGCTTGAGGATCCGGACATCGTCCAAGAAAGACTCGACCGCGAAAAGAAGAAACAGGAAGAGGAAAAACAACGCATTCTTGAGCGCGAACGTCAGCTTCAGGAAGCCAAACGAGCTGAAGAGCAGCGTAAAGCCGAAGAAGCTCGCCAGGCTGAACTGCGCCGTCAGGAAGAAGAACGACGCATCGAAGAACAGAAGCGTCAGGAAGAGCTGAAGAAACAAGAAGAGCAGAAACGCTTAGCGGAAGAAAAACGTAAGGCTGAAGAAAAAGCAGAAGCCGAACGCAAAGCCAAGCAGGAAGAACTCAAGAAACAAGCTCAGGAACGCGAACGCAAGATCGCTGAAGAAAAGGCTCAGCGTGAAAAAGCCCTAGCTGAAAAACGCAAGGCTCAAGAAGAACTCAATCGTCAGAGAGCCCAAGAACAGGCTAATGCCGCCCGCAGAAAAGAAATGCTCAGCCGCTTAACCGGCCAGAGCGGATCTGCCATGGGTTCAGGCTCCGGCGCCATGACGAACTTCCAGCAAGCCCAGTACAACAACCGTATCGTTGCCTGCATCCGTCCGCATATTACGTTTAATACGCCGGCCGGCGCCAAACGCGGAATGTACGTTGCCAAGTTCGATGTCCGTCTGCTCAAGAACGGTCAGAAGGCTGTTCCGCCCAGGATGATCAGCAGCAGCGGTCTGAAGGCTTTCGATACGGCGGTGGAAAAAGCGATTCTGATGTGCAATCCCTTCCCCAAACCCCCGGTAGGAGACATTCCTTCTTCTATTACATTGACATTTGATCCGGTTGACGACGCAAACGGTCGTTAACCTAACGGAGACAGCCTATGAGTACCTCGGCAGCCGCATCCGCCGAAATCGCCAAAGTCGCACAAACAGCGGTTACGACAGAAGAACTTTTAAGCGGCGACAGAAACATCCTGGATCAACTCCTGCTGATGTTTGAAAAAGGGCTTAACCAGCCGATCATCTATTGGCAGCTGGCCTCCATTCTGGGCTCACTGTTTTTGGCTTGGCTGCTCGGCAAATACATCCGCATGCGGATTATTAAGCACTTAGCCGCCAATGAAATCATCGAAAGCGACGAGATCAAAGCGGAAGAAGGCGAAGCCCCGGTCAAGCCTGAACATCGCGAGAGCGCTTTCTGGGCAAAGGTAAGACGAGGCATTGAGACGCTGATTCTGCGGCTGAGTTTCCCGCTGCTTGGAATGTTCTTCATCGCGGTCAGCACCTTTACCGTGCGACTTTTCGGCTTGCTTCCTAAGAAAGCCCTGCCGCTGGAATCCATTGCTTGGCTGATTCTCGGGGCCTACGTTGTGATCCGCACAGTCGTATTTCTGCTGCACTCACTTTCGCGCAAATACAACAGCAGCCTGGATAACTTCCTGACGTTTTCGATTTGGGGCGGTGTCGCGCTTCAGATCGTCGGTGTACTGCCTAAGTGCGTCGAATTCATGCAGACCACCAAAATTCCGCTGGGAAGCACCAACGCAACGGTTTGGTCTGTCTTCCTTTCCGGCTTCTCGATTGCCTTAGCGCTCTTTATCGCGAAGTGGATCGGTCAGTTCTTTGAGAAATGGATAAACAGCCTTCCGACCATGGAGTCCAACGTCCGCGTTGTGATCATCCGGGTAGTCAAGGTCGTTTTAGTGACGATTGCGATTCTGATCGGTCTGGCTTCCGTTGGTATTGACATCACCGTGCTTGGTGTCTTCGGCGGTGCCATCGGTGTCGGCTTAGGTTTCGGCTTACAGAAAATTGCCTCTAACTACGTCAGCGGATTCATTATTCTTCTGGATAAGAGCATCAAAATCGGAGACTTGGTGAACGTTTCCGGCGTTGAAGGTATTGTGACGGACATCAAGACGCGCTACACAGCTGTTAAGGCTTACGACGGCAGCGTAACGATTATCCCGAACGAGAATTTCGTCACCAGCAGCGTTCGCAATACCTCGTACCTGTTGGGTCCGGGACGTGCGACCGTCATGATGAGCGTTGACTACAGCGCCGACATTGATGAAGTCATTGAGCTCATGACCGATATCGTCCGAAAACAGCCGCGCGTGCTGATCAATCCGGCGCCCTACACCATTCTGACGAACTTCGGAGCCGACGGTATTGAACTGACGTCGTACTTCTGGGTTCCCGACCCCGAAAAAGGCACCGCGACTTTGAGGTCCAACATTGGTCGCGCGATGTTCCGTGAATTCAACAAGCGCAAGATCAACATTCCGTTCCAGCAGAGGGATCTGCATATCATTTCGATGCCGGAAGTGATATGCAAAGTCGAAAACGACGTTCCTGCCCCATCGAAGTCCGAAGCAAAAGCAGGAACATAACGGTTTCTAACCTCTAATCAATCTGAAAAGTCGAAGCTCAGCCCTTCGACTTTTCTTTCTTGAATCTCTAATCCTCAAGTCCAACATCTTTCAAATTTTTCCGAAATGTTTCGCAAGTTAGGCCCGTGGTTCATATTCGTCGCTACATTGTTCGTCATGAGTTTAGGTATCGCACTCGTGACTCGAGGCAATCTCGGAACCACGCCCATCAGCTCTCTGCCATTAGTGTCGTCTTATGCCAGCGGCTTAACCTTCGGTGAAACTACTTTCTTCATTAACTTGCTCTTTGTTGCTGCACAGTGGCTGCTGCTCCGAAAATCCATCAACAAGCTTCTACTTCTCTCGCAAATTCCGATCACATTCGCCTTCTCTTACTTCATCGATACATCTATGCAGATCACTGAGTTCTTGTCTTCAGATATTTATTGGAAATGTTTTGCAGTCTCGATGCTTGGAAACGTGGTTCTCGGACTCGGCGTTGCTTTAGAAGTGTTTGCCGGCGCCGCAGCGTTACCCGGGGAAAGACTCGTACTTGCGGTCAGTACGGTTCTGCACAAGCCATTTTCATCCGTCAAAATCGCCAATGACGTTATTTTGGTTTTGTTGGCTTTACTTCTTAGTTACTGCGTTTTCCACGAAATACGCGGGCTGCGGGAAGGAACTGTTATTTCGGCGTTATGCGTCGGCATCTTTGTGAAATTCTGGCTTGCCGGTCTTACAAAACTTTTCAAGAGAGCGCCAGCGGACACAGAGTAACTTTTAGAGCTTTCCAGCCGCAGCGGAGATCGGAGAATTTAAATCAGGCTCGATGAGTTGGAATCGTCAGCTTCAAGGCCTTGCTGATTCTAAATATCGTTTCGAATTTAGGTGATCCTTCGGGGCTGAGCGCTCTGTACAAACACTGCTTTGAGAGACCTGTCTCCTTTGCGAGCTGAACCATTCCTTTAGCCTTCGCCATTTCGCCAAGTGCCCTTCTAACGAGTGATCCATCTCCCAGATCTTCTTCAACACAGCCCTTGAAAAAAGCTTCGGGATTGTTTTCCGTATTGATAAGGTAGTCCTGGATGTCAAATTCTTTGCCAAGCTTCGTAGTCACGCTTTGTACTCTTCAAGTAAGTTCCTCGTCGAAACCTTCAGCGAAAGTTTAAATGAACGCAGGCTTTCTTGATTGAACTCGGCAGCCTCTTACGCAGCTACCGACTCCAGCTGTTGAGTTTTGCATTGCATTAACCGTTGAATTTGGGACTTGAAGCTGAGTAATGGGCTAACGGGGTTTTCCTCATAGTTCGCTTTTTACTATTGACTTCCTCCCCTCCATAAATGAAGAGGATTCCTACCACTTCTCCGACAGCCGTAGCTTAATGTCGAAGTTGCCTCGGCGGGTTTCTGCTTCAGCGGGATTGCCCAAAGGAGTACAGCTTGGTTTTTGCACGTTCTCCAAAAGGAGTTTCACGTGCGTGGACACAACCGTATACTCCTTCAGGTCTCACATCTCTCCACAGACTTCACTTCGGGACAGCCCGCCCCTAGATCTGAAAAGATAAAGCCAGTTTAGCATAGCCAGTCCTTCGGACTGGGCCCTTATATCACCGTCATAAATAACGGTGCTTTACGGGACTAGCTGGTAAAAAAGTCGCAGAAAAGCGGCTTGAAATCAAGATTAGAACGGAGGTTCTTCGTCGTCGAACGCGTTCTGAGTTTTAGGCTGAGAAGCATACTGGTTTCCGGAGGAATATCCGCTGCTGCGTGAAGCGCTTCTGCTCGGAGTGTAACCGGAATTTCCGTCAGAGAAGTTTCCGTCGGCGGGAGAATCCTGGCGGCGGTCGATCAGCTGCAGCTGTTCTGCAACGATTTCAGTGACGTAATGCGTTTGTCCGTCTTTTTCATATTTTCTAGTGCGGAGCCGCCCCTCGATGTAAGCGCGGGAACCCTTTCGGAGATACTGCTGAGCGATTTCGGCCTGACGTCCGAACAATGTCACTCGATGCCATTCGGTCTCTTCAATCCTGTCCTGACTTTCTGCGGAGCGTCTAAAAGAAGACGTCGCCAGACTTAAAGATGCGATAGGAAGCTGATTAGCAGAGAAACGGACTTCAGGATCGCGTCCGAGCGTACCGAGAAGGATGACTTTGTTCACAGAGGCCATGATTTTCCTTTTGAAGAGATAAACGATGCGGCCGGCTGATTTTCCGACCGAGCCGCTCATTTTAACGATCCGGAAGAAAAACGAACGGAGCAGACGAGGATGAACTCTCCTGCACTCACGTGCGCGAAGATTGTGAGGAACCGGCACGCCTTACCAGATGCTCCTATCACACGAACCTCACCGGTTCGACCGCCATCCATCCTCGCGCTCACCCATAGAGAATTCCGCGGTATTCGTTAAAGTTGGCTACACGGGTGGGTAAAGGTGAAAGCCATGAAGAATTTAGCTAATATGCTCACACAAAAGGAAAAACCGATGTCAGAAATCCGAATCCGCGGAGCGCGAACACATAACCTAAAGAATATCGATATCGATATTCCCAAGGACCGTCTTGTGGTCCTTACAGGCGTTTCCGGTTCCGGAAAGAGTTCCTTAGCATTTGACACGCTCTATGCCGAGGGACAGCGGCGCTACGTCGAGAGTCTTTCCTCATATGCCCGTCAGTTTCTTGAGCTGATGGAAAAGCCGGACGTAGATCTTATCGAAGGGCTTTCTCCCGCCATTTCAATCGAACAGAAAGGCGCGAGTCATAATCCTCGCTCGACGGTAGGAACGATCACGGAAATCAACGATTACCTCCGATTGCTATTTGCCCGCATCGGCGTGCCGTATTGTCCGAACCACGATATTCCTCTGAAAGCACTCCCGGTTTCTGAAATTGCCGATAAGATTCTTCTGAAATATCAGGGCAAGCGAACCCTGCTGATTGCACCGGTTTCAAAGGGCAGAAATTCAAATGTCGCCTCTTTGTTGGAGGACTTGCAGGCACGGGGCTACACACGTTTCCGAATTGACGGCGAAATTGTGACGATTGATGAGCTGCCGAAACTCGAAGAGGGCGCTCATACCTTGGATATTGTTGTTGATCGTCTAAGGGTCAAAGAAGATTCGCGTCAGCGTATTGCTGAAGGTGCGGAAGCGGCCTTGAGACTGTCGGACGGAAAGGTCATCGCATTTGATATGGATGACAACGAAGAAGAAGTCTTTTCCGACCGATATGCCTGTCCTTACTGCGGATACTCGGTTCCCAAGCTCGAGCCTAAACTTTTCTCATTTAACAGTCCAACCGGCAGTTGTCCGACTTGCAACGGCATGGGAGAGGTCGACGGCTGGGATATCAATAAAGTAGTTGAATTTCCCGAGCTCTCCCTAAGAAGCGGTGCGATACAGGGCTGGAGCTGCACGCAGCCGTACAACTTCACGCTGCTTCAGGATTTATCTAAAGCAAAGCATATTTCATTGGATGAGCCTTGGGAGAAACTGAGTCCTGAGGCGCAGGAAATGGTTTTGTACGGCACCAAGGACAAGATATCGCTGACCTTTTGCAGTCCGAAGGGAGAGAAGATCACTCGCGAGCAGCCCTTCGAAGGCATTATTCCGATGTCGAATCGGCGTTTTGAGACAACTGAAAGTTCTGCAGTGAAAGCCGATCTTGAAAAATGGCGTTCGCTTCAGACTTGTCCTGCTTGTCGCGGCGCCCGACTTAATGAGGCTGCACGCAGCACTTACATCGGTTCGGGAGAGCACAAAAAAGCCATTCAGGATATTTCGGCGCTTCCGTTGGACAAGGCAGAGGCTTATTTCCGAACGCTCAAGCTCGAAGGCGCGTCTCTGGATATCGGTAAAAAGCTCATCGACGAAATCCTGTTTCGTCTGAAGTTTTTAATTGATGTGGGGCTGAGCTATCTCACCTTGGATCGACGGGCAGACACACTTTCCGGCGGTGAAGCGCAAAGAATTCGATTGGCCGGTCAAATCGGTTCGAGACTGAGCGGAGTTATTTATGTACTCGACGAGCCTTCTATCGGTCTCCATCAAAGTGATAACGATAAGCTGATTCACACGCTGAAAACGCTGAGAGATCTCGGCAACAGTGTGGTTGTTGTTGAGCATGACGAGGACACCATCCGAGCTGCCGACTACGTTGTAGACATGGGCCCGGCTGCCGGCGTGCACGGCGGAGAAGTCATTGCTGCGGGGACGCCGAAAGAAATCGAAGCCGATCCCAATTCCCTGACGGGAGCTTACCTCAGCGGCAGGCTTAAAGTTCGCCAAAATACGGAGCGAAAGAACCCGGACGGCCGGTTCTTGGAGGTCAAAGGCGCTTCGGGCCATAACCTGAAGAATGTAGATGTTTCCGTGCCTGTAGGTCTTATGACCGTTGTGACAGGTGTGTCCGGCTCGGGCAAGTCGACCTTAGTGAACCAGACAATTTACAACATTGCCGCTCATGCTCTGAACCGTGCGCAAACTCAGCCTTGTCCCTACAAATCAGTGTCGGGTCTCCAGTTTTTCGATAAGGTCATCGCAGTAGACCAGAGTCCCATCGGACGGACGCCTCGTTCCAACCCCGCAACCTATACGGGCGTTCTTGCGGGTATTCGTGATTTATTTGCGGAAACTCCGATTGCGAGAGAGAGGGGATACGGATCAGGACGTTTCTCCTTTAATGTCAAAGGCGGTCGGTGTGAGGCCTGCGAAGGCGAAGGTCTGGTAAAAGTCGAAATGAACTTTTTACCTGACATGTATGTTCCATGTGACGTTTGCGGTGGTACCCGCTACAATCGTGAAACGTTGGAAGTTGAATACAAAGGAAGAAATATTGCGGAAGTGCTGGATCTGACCGTAGATGAGGCCTTGGAGGTCTTCTCGGCAGTTCCGGCAGTTGCGAGAAAACTGCGTACCCTCGCAGATGTCGGACTTGGTTATATCAAGTTAGGACAAAGTGCGACAACGCTCTCCGGCGGAGAGGCTCAGCGCGTGAAACTGGCGCATGAACTTTCCAAGAGGGGAACGGGGAAAACACTGTACGTACTTGATGAGCCGACGACCGGATTGCATTTTCACGACGTTTCGATGTTGCTGTCGGTGTTTAAGAAACTGCAGGATGCGGGGAATACGTTATTGATTATCGAGCACAACTTGGATGTTATCCGAGCGGCCGATTGGATTATTGATATGGGTCCGGGCGGCGGAGAGGACGGAGGAACAATCCTTTTTGAAGGAACGCCGGAAGAATTAATAGAAATCCCCGCTAGTAAAACCGCCCGATATCTAGGAAACTAAGAATGATAAAGCAGAGGTTCCCTTGACTAAAGAAAAAGACCGTTTTGAAGAGCTCCTCGTAGAGTCCTTCTATGTAGCAATTGATGCCGCAGATCCTCATAAGGTTGTGCCGCCTCATATCCCTTCAACCTTCCAAGGAGATGTGGTTGTCGTCGGTGCAGGAAAGGCTGCCGCCAGTATGGCTGCAGCGGTGGAGCAGGCTTGGCCGGAAAAAGATTTAACGGGCGTGGTGATTACGCGCCACGGCCATTCGGAGGAGACTCATAAGATCCAGGTACTTGAGGCTTCTCATCCGATTCCGGACAAATCAAACTTGGAAGCAACGCAGAAGATGATGGATCAGCTCGACCATCTGAAAGAGGGCAGCTTGCTGCTTGCCCTGATTTCGGGCGGCGGCTCCAGTCTTCTTTCTCTTCCTGTCGAAGGCGTCACCATTGAAGATATTCGGAAGGTGACGGAGGATTTGCTGAAGTCCGGCACTTCCATCGACCATATCAATGCTGTCCGCAAACACGTTTCACAGGTGAAAGGCGGCCAGCTCGCATTGGCTGCCCGCGCTAAAGGTGCCGAAGTCCTTTCTCTGATTATTTCGGACACCGTCGGCGACAATCCCTCCGATATCGCCTCCGGACCATGTGCCGAAGACTTCTCCACTTATGCCGATGCTCTGTGGTATCTGAGCCAGGCGCATGTCGAAGCTCCTCCCTCGATTTTGAATCACCTGCGCAACGGTGCCCGCGGCATTATTCCCGAGACCCCTAAAATCGGTGATCCGAGAATGCGCGGCGTCAAAAATAAGATCATTGCGAACTCTTTCAAAGGTCTGCAAGTCGCAGCCGCTTTCTTTAAGGAGAAAGGCATGCGTCCGGTTATTATCGGCGACGGTATTACCGGTGAAGCAAAAGCGGTTGCTCAGCAGGTTGCCCGCAAAGTTCGTCTCGAACTCTCCAAGCCGCGCCGCAAACCGGTGGTGCTTTTATCCGGCGGAGAGTGCACGGTAACGCTGACCGGCCGACGTATCGGTAAGGGCGGCCCGTGCTCAGAGTTCCTGCTGGCGCTTGCTCAGGAACTCAAGGGTGAGCCTATCTACGCCATGGCTACAGACACCGACGGTGTGGACGGGAACGGAGAGGCTGCCGGCGCAATTCTGCGTCCCGACAGCATGGCTAGAGCCGAAGAATTGGGCTTAGATCCTCAGCAGTACCTTGAGGAACATAATGCAGAGGAATTCTTCGGAAAACTCGGTGATTTGCTTGATACCGGTCCCACAAGGACCAACATCAACGATTACCGTGTCATCCTTATCCCGTAATTGAGACCGACATATGCAAAAAAATATCCCAAGGAATTCTGAGTATTCGGAGCCTTGGGATTTGTTGTTTTTGGCCTAAGCAGCAGTACCGAGGCGAACCGTTCCGCCAATGGTCCGAAGCAAGGTCGAAAATATTAGAATACTGACTCCAAACCTCTTTCAATCTTGATCCACAATCCCGGAGGAAGCGAATTCCCCCACAGGAACAAAGCTTAAAAATGAGCAATACGACACAGTTACGCCTCGATGCCTCACGTGCACTTTCTGACTTTAGAACTGAACGTCTTTTGAAAAAGATTCAAAAGATCTGTCCGGAAGTTGTTACTCTCAACAGCCGCTATATTCATTTTGTCAATGTAGACGGAGCTCTTTCCTCTGAAGAGTTTCACACGCTGGAATCGATCCTCGACTACGGAGAGGAAGCAATTGTTACCGCTTCAACCGAACGCTTTATGGCTATTCCGCGTTTGGGAACGATTTCTCCCTGGGCCTCTAAGGCGACGGATATCGTTCATAACTGCGGACTCAAGAAAGTGCTTCGAGTGGAACGAGGCACTTGCTATGAATTGATTCTGAAAGGAAATGCAGTCCTCAAGCCCGAAGAACGCGAGGCAATTGCTGCCGTTCTGCATGACCGCATGACAGAAAGTGTCGTGAGCCCGGATGTGAATCCGGCCATCGTGTTTGCCGATGCAAAAGGCAAGGACATGCAGTCGATCGATATCGTCGGACAAGGCAGAGAAGCGCTTGAAAAGGCAAATGTCGAACTCGGTCTGGCATTGAATGAGGACGAAATCCAATATTTAATTGATGCCTTTACCAAGCTGAACCGCAATCCCACGGATGTTGAGCTCATGATGTTTGCTCAGGCCAACTCCGAGCACTGCCGCCACAAGATTTTTAACGCCAGCTGGACCATCGACGGAGAAAAGAAAGACAAGTCGCTTTTTTCCATGATCCGCGAAACGCATAAGGCTCATCCGGAAGGAACCATTGTTGCGTATTCCGACAATGCGGCTATTTTCGAGGGCGGCGATACGGCCCGCATGTATCCGCGAGGAAATGAAGACGCCGTCGGCGGCCGTTCTTATTCCACCGTCGTTGAGCCGACGCACTCCGTCTTCAAAGTCGAGACGCATAATCATCCGACCGCAATCTCGCCGTTCCCCGGCGCTTCAACCGGCTCCGGCGGTGAGATTCGAGATGAAGGTGCAACCGGCCGGGGAGCAAGACCTAAAGCCGGCTTAACCGGATTTACCGTCTCTGCGCTTCGACTTCCGGGACATGAACAGGCCTGGGAAAATGACAGAGATGTCAGTAAGGCTTCTGAGGCCGCTCCTTACTACGGGGCGCCCTCCCGCATGGCTTCTCCGCTGGAGATCATGATCGAAGGTCCGCTCGGCGGCGCTGCGTTTAACAACGAATTCGGCCGCCCCAACATTCTTGGATATTTCCGCTCTTTCGAAGCCAACGTTGACGGAACTCGCTACGGCTATCACAAGCCTATTATGCTGGCCGGCGGTCTGGGCAACATACGCAACGATCAGACACATAAACTCGGACTTCCGACAGGCACGCTCCTTGTGGTGCTGGGCGGTCCGGGCATGCGTATCGGTATCGGAGGCGGTGCGGCTTCTTCCATGGGTGCAGGTGCCAACAGTG
>ENA-OPDW01001709-OPDW01001709.1-human-gut-metagenome-genome-assembly--contig:-NODE-1709-length-11481-cov-13.682741_pt1 | contig 11481 bp, 7 predicted proteins | sample MGYA00241264_ERZ501508 | MGnify/ENA primary metagenome ERZ501508 (study PRJEB25962, sample SAMEA2042575) | human gut metagenome | biome: human gut; feature: human-associated habitat; material: faeces...
GATGGCCGCCGATTTCCACGTCCACGAGCCCCTGATCTGGGGCGGCAAGTGGCACGCACAGTATGCCCGCCCGGAGCAGCCCTTTGTGCTGGAGCTGGGCTGCGGCAAGGGCGGCTTTATCTCCCAGCTGGCCTGCGCCCACCCGGAGAACAACTATCTGGGCATCGACATCACCGACAAGGTGCTGATCCTTGCCAAGCGCAAGATCGAGGCCGCTTACACCGAGGCAGGCCGCCCCATTGACAACGTGAAGATCATGAGCACCGACATTGAGCGCATCAAGGGCGTGCTCACCGCCGAGGATACCGTCAGCCGCATCTATATCAACTTCTGCAACCCGTGGAGCAAGAACGCTTCCTCCAACAAGCACCGGCTCACCTATCCCCGCCAGCTCATCCAGTACCGCGAATTCCTGAAGGACGGCGGCGAGATCTACTTCAAGACCGATGACGACGACCTGTTCCGCGACAGCCTGGAGTATTTCCCCGCTTCCGGCTACGAGATCACCTGGAAGACCTTTGACCTGCACGAAAACGAGCCGGAGTGGAACATCCGCACCGAGCATGAGGGGATGTTCACCGAGATGGGCATCAAGATCAAGGCCCTGATCGCCAAAAAGCTGCCCGGCGATGCCGCCGTGACCTGGATCGAGCCCAAGGTCCTGAAAAAGAGGAAGGCTGCGGAGGAAGCCGCTGCCGCCGCAAAGGAGGAGTAAGATGTCCTTTTTTGTCAACACCATGGTCTGCGGCTTTTCGCTGTATCAGATCCTGGCGTTTTTCCTGATCTACTCCTGCCTGGGCTGGTGTTTGGAGGTCATCTATGCCGCCGTTTCCACCGGCCAGCTGGTGAACCGCGGCTTTCTGAACGGCCCGGTCTGCCCCATCTACGGCTTTGGCATGATCATCGTGCTGTTCACCCTTTCGCCGCTGGCAGACAACCTGCTGCTGCTCTATCTCGGCGGCGTGATCCTGCCCAGCGTGCTGGAGCTGGTGGGCGGCTGGGCGCTCTACAAGCTCTACCACACCCGGTGGTGGGATTACAGCGATTTCCCCTTCAACATCGGCGGATATATCTGCCTGGAGTTCTCCCTTTTGTGGGGCGTGGGCACCGTTGTGGTGATGAAGGCCGTTCACCCCGTGATCGCGGGCTTTGTGGAGATGGTCCCCCAGATGGTGGGCTTTGTCCTCATGTGCATCCTGTACGCCTGCTACGCCGCCGATGTGGTGGTGACCGCCTTTGCGGCCTCTGACCTGGCCCGTGAGCTGGATGCCCTGGAAAAGGTGGCCGACAGTATGCACGCCGTGTCCGATGCCATGACCGAGCTGCTGGGCACCACCGCCATGGATGTGGACCAGAAGATGGACGAGAGCCGCCTGCAGCTCAAGCTGGCGGCTGCCGAGGCCCGGGACAATGCCGCCAAACTGAGCCCCCGGGATGCCGCTGCCGCCCTGCGCGCCAAGGCCGACGAGGCCATGGAGGCCGCCCGCAAGTCCTCCCAGGAGGCCCGGCTCAATGCCTCTGAGGCCGCCACTGCCGTCAAGCTGGCTGCCAAGGGCACCGCAGAGCGCACGGCAGAGCTGCTCCGTCTGGAACAGCTGGCCGAGGAGCTGCAGGCCCGCAGCGAGGAGATGCGCGCCCGCACCCGGAGCTCCAAGTACTTTGGCAAGGGCCGTATGCTCCGCGCTTACCCCAAGCTGCGCCACGGCGAAAAGCACCGCTCTCTGGATGAGCTGCGGGAGCGCCTGAAGTACGAGCGCAGGCACTGACCCTGACCACTGCAGCAACCCCAAATGCCCCTGACCGGCTTCTTTCGGTCAGGGGCATTTTCATTTTGCCGCGTCCTCCATAAGATCAGGCAGATCTTGCGCCGCCGCACGATTTTGTTTTCTTTATGTTTTTCACATTGTACACTTCTTTTGTATACTTCTCCAAACTTTCTTTCGTCATATTGACAAAAAAAAAGAAAAGCGTATCTTGTTCTGTGCAAAATGCCATTTCCGCTAAAACTGAAGAATCGGCAAACCAGTCGAAAGGCTGCGACGCAAAGCTACAGGGCCTGTAACATGGCAGCCAGCTGCACGTTATTCTCTCCGGGTAAGGTAATACGAAACCTTGCACCTCCTTGTGAAGATGCGTCGGCTTCCCTTCAGGAGAGCGAGCGCACAGCGGGTCTACAAGGGTTCAGAGCGTTGTACCAGCCGTTTGGCCGGTGCGGCGCTCTTTTGTTTTGGTTGAAATAGAGAGAGTTTTTGGAAAAATCATTGAAAAGGAGTAAAAAATTATGAGACCCAAGCGTTTGATCAGCTTATTGGTTGCGGTCTGCATGATGATCACCATGCTGCCCCTGTCGGCAGTCACGGCATTTGCAGCAGATACGTCATCGTCACCTAAACATAAAATCAACGTTGGCGATTACGAGTATACCTATACGGTAAATGGCGGTAATGCAACCATCACAGATTTTGATGGCCCTACGGATGGCCACTTCTACGACATCGACATACCCGGAACGTTGGGCGGCCACACTGTAACCGCTATCGGCGATTGGGCCTTTGATTCAAGTGATTATCTGACGGGGGTCACCATTCCACAAAGCGTTACTTCCATCGGCGATTATGCCTTTTTGGATTGCCATACGCTGGATAACGTCACCATTCCACCAAGCGTCACTTCCATCGGCAAGAGTGCCTTTTACCGTTGCTATGCGCTTACAACGCTTTCGTTAGGTGAGAATATTGAGAAGATCGGCAGCTATGCCTTTGCAGAATGCAGGCATCTGACGAACGTCACCATCCCAGAAAAAGTAGAAACCATTGAACCTTATACCTTTGGATGGTGCCTCGATCTGAAATACATTACGCTCCCTGCTGGATTGACTTCTTTCAAAGACCGTCTGGTTAGTTGCCCGGCTGGATTTACAAAGCAATCTCCCAAAAATGGTGCCATCTACTACAACAACGACAAGACCGCCGCAGAGCGTCTGCGTGATAACCCAGATGATCAGTCTGAAAGCTATCATATATTGGCAAACCGCAATTTTCTTTACCTCTGCAAGGTGACCTTTGATGCCAATGGCGGCGACCTGACCGGCAAGGGCGGCAACCTGACCAACTACCTGACCGATAACCTGACAGACCACGCTGAGGTGCCGGTTTATAAGACCGAAAAAATCACTGAGACCAAGGCAAACGATCTGAAGGAAACCGATCTGGATGCCATCAATCATCCCACCCGTACGGGTTACACTTTCACCGGCTGGTACACCGCAGATGGCAAGCTCGCAGATGGCAAGCTCGAAAATGGCAAGCTCTTTAATGTAAAAGATACCGCAATTACGGAGGACACCACCCTCTATGCCGGTTGGGCTCCGGTCTACCACTCGCTGACCGTAACCGGCGGCACTGCTACCGTGGAAAAAGGCGGCCAGTCTCTGAACATTGTCCCTGTCGTGACCGGCAACAAAAAGACCTACGATGTACCGGAAGGCGCAAAAGTGACCGTGACGCTGGACAAGAACCTGATTCCTAAGGGCAATGTGTTTGACAGCTGGTCTACCCTGCCCACAGGTCAGAACTACACGGCAGAAAACATCACCTTTACCATGAACAGTGATGTGAATGTGTCTGCAAAGTACCGTGATGCCGCCGCTGACCACACCCCCGATACCGATACCGCAGTCTGCCACCCGCTGACCGTGACCGGCGGCATTGTTACCGTGAAAAAAGACGGTCAGCCTCTGGTCATTGACCCTGTCGTGACCGGCGACAAAAAGACCTACTCTGTACCGGACGGCGCAGAAGTGACTGTGACGCTGGACAAGACCCCGATCCCTGAGGACATGGTGTTTGACAGCTGGTCTACCGGCAATCTCTCCCTGCCGCTGGGTCAGGATTACAAGGCAGAGACCATCACTTTCCCCATGAGCAGTGATGCGAATATTGCCGCACAGTACCGCGATGCATCCATTGAAGATGATGGGCCCAATGTGCTGGGCACTGCCGCGATCATTGGTACCGCTGCTGTGGGTACTGCAGTGCTGGGCTATCAGGCCTATTCTCTGGGCGCTGAATTTGCAGGCAAGCTGATGGCTCTGCCCTACTTCCCCAGCAACCGCAGCGCCCTTGCCATGATGCTGTGGGAGGATGCAGGCAAGCCCATGCCCGAATCCGAACTGCTCTACCCCGATGTAGGGCAGGAAGAGCAGGATATGGACCTGCAGCACGCCGCCCGCTGGGCCATGGAAAACGAGCTTATCCCTGACCTGAACGATGAGGGCACGGCTCCGGAAGAGATGAAATTCTATCCCGACAACGCCGTAAGCAAGATCGATGTGCTGAATGCATGGCAGAAAGCACAGGAGCTCAAGAACAACTAACGCCATCCCCGAATATTCCCAAATATACGTAGAAGCGCCTCATCCTTCACCGGATGGGGCGCTTCTGCGTTGTAATGAGTCGAATTTTCTGTTATACTGTACCTGTCGGCCTTCCGACCCATTTGATGTGGGAAGGAGGTGGTAACCATGGAAATGGTAGTCTCATTTATACTGTCCGTCGCAGCGGGTGTGGTCAGCTACTACATCTGCAAGTGGCTTGAGGAACAGTTCAAGGCCGGTAAGCACTAACCCTTAGCAAGCAGGAAGCCCCCTTGGTATTCGCAGTACCGAGGGGGCTTCTTGTTGCTTTGGTGGAACCATGGAATGGTTCCGTAGTCTCATCTACAACTTTAGTATATGCACTCCTGCGCAAAAAGTCAAGAGGGCCGCCACAGATTTTGTTTCGCTCCTGCGCCTGTTTCAGCTTATCACGCCCACAGATCCTCGGGGTACAGGCCCTCCTGGGTTTTCTGGGCGATGGCGGCCACCACGGTGGGCTTATCCTCGCGGTAGGTCACGCCGTACCACTTATCGGTGCTCTTGAGCACGGTGACCGCTGCCTTGCCCTCATCGATGAGCTCGCTGGCCACGGTGGGCAGGAAATACTCGCACTTGAGGGGGTTCTTGGGCAGATTCTCACGCAGCCAGCCTGCAAAGCGGCGGTCGGCCTCGTCCAGGAAGCTCTTGCCGAAGCCCCACAGGTTCATGCTGACAGGTGCTTCCACCGGCAGGTCATCCGTGCCCTTACCGGTGAGGGAGGTGCAGCGGATGCCGCCCTCATAGGTCTCAATGCCGGTGCGCTCGGTCACGCTGTGCAGGGTGCCGTCCGGGTTCACCACGCAGACACCGCGGGAGACGGTGCCGTTCTCAGAGACGGTATTTTTGAGCAGGTAGCTCACCATGCAGTAATCGTAAACTGCGCCGTCCTGATGGGTGGACAGATACTCATAGATGACCTTGAAAGCCTCGGGGCCGTAGTAATCGTCCGCGTTGATGACAGCGAAGGGACCATCAATGAGGTCTTTTGCGGCCAGCACGGCGTGGCAGGTGCCCCAGGGCTTGACACGGCCCTCGGGGATGGTGAAACCTGCGGGCAGCTCATCCAGCTGCTGGAAAGCGTATTTCACGTTCATGCCCTGAGAGACGCGGTCACCGATGGCGGCTTTGAAAGCCTCCTCAATCTCGTGCTTGATGACAAAGATCACGGTCTCAAAGCCTGCGCGGTGGGCATCGTACAGGGAGTACTCCACAATGGGCTGACCCTTGGGGCCCACCGGGTCGATCTGCTTCATGCCGCCGTAACGGCTGCCCATGCCGGCAGCCATGACCACCAATACCGGTTTGTTCATTTTTCTTTCCTCCTGCGTCAGTGCGCTGTTCTTTGCGTCTATTATACTCCAAATTTTCCCGGACAACAAGGGACAGCTTTTCCTTGAATTTTTGCATGGATTCTCACCCGCTGCCGTGATAGAATAGAGGCAATGGAGTTTCCGCAGAAAAGGAGAATGCTTATGTCAACCAAAACTGTCTGGATCACCGGCGCGTCCTCCGGCATCGGGCGGGAGTTTGCCCGCCGCTATGCCCGGCTGGGCTTCCGGCTCATTCTGACCGCCCGCCGCCGCGACCGGCTGGAGACCCTTGCCGCCGAGCTCCGGGCGAAACACGGCACCCTCTGCCGCATCGTACCCGCCGACCTTGCGCAGGATGCGCAGGTCACCGCCCTGTGCGAAGCACTGGCAGACGAACGCATCGACCTGTTCATCAACAACGCGGGCTTTGGTGCCTGCGGTGCCTTTTCCGAGACGGACGCGGGCAAGGAGCTTTCCATGCTGCGGGTAAACGTGCTGGCCATGCACCGGCTGTTCAAGTTCACCCTGCGCAAGATGGAAGCCCAGGGCTTTGGCACCATCCTGAACGTGGCATCCTCGGCGGGCCTGCTGCCGGGCGGGCCCTATATGGCGGGCTACTATGCCTCCAAAGCATACGTTGTCAGCCTGACCCGCGGCGTGGCTGAGGAGCTGCGGGAGCAGCACAGCCCGGTCTATGTCTGTGCCCTCTGCCCCGGCCCCGTGGACACCGAGTTCAACGACCGCGCCGACGTGGTGTTCGCCCTCAAGGGCATCACCCCGGAGCTCTGCGTGGAGGAAGCCATGCGCGGGATGCTCCGCCGCAAGACCATCATCGTGCCCAGCCCCCTGATGCGCCTTGCCACCACGGCCCAGAAGCTCGTTCCCACGCCCCTGCTCATGCCCATCCTGGCCCACCAGCAGAAGAAAAAGCTGGGCTGATGGCCGCTTGACAGCGCACCGCCGCTCATGTATCTTAGAGGTATCCGAAAAAGCAGGAGGAAGTCTAATATGGCATGGTTATACCATTTCAATCAGATCGTCACCCACGGCATGGAGGGGTTTCTGGAGACGGCGGTGCCGCTGATCTCCGGGCTGGCTGAGATCATCGGCCTGTTCATCATCGTCACCAGCCTTGTCAAGGCCACCTACCACTATGTGCGGGCCACCTTTTTCCATGGCCAGCACGATTTCCTCCACGAGATGTCCAGCGGCCTGACCACGGCGCTGGAGTTTCTGATGTCGGCGGAGATCGCCAAGACCTTCCTGTTGCAGAATCTGGAATCGGTGGTGCCGCTGGCGGCCACCTTTGCCCTGCGGGCCATGATGAGCCTGATGCTCCACTGGGAGATGGAGGGCGGGCACCGCTCCGGCCGCAAAAAGGAAGAAACGCCCGCCGGTGAGACCAAGAAAAAAGAATGACTTGTAAAGCTTTCCTCTTTTTTTCTCGGTTCTGTGTTGTGTAAAACGTAAAAATCGTGCCCCGGCTCTTGACAGTTTTGCACAAAGGGGCTATACTCGTGCCATCGAAAGCAAAGGCGCTGACGGAAGTGATTCCGCCAGCGCCTTTTGTGTTTTCGCTGGATATTGCTCGGGAGGAATAGAGGGCCTCCTGAACAAGGCTCCCGCGCACATTCGGTGCGGGGAGCACATTACAAACCGGGGAGGTATTATAATGTTCAGTTCCATAAACACCTGTTGGGTGCTGGTTGCGGCATTCCTGGTCTACTTTATGCAGGCCGGTTTTGCGCTGTGTGAGGCGGGCTTTACCCGCGCCAAAAACACCGGCAACATCCTGATGAAAAACATGATGGACTTCTGCATCGGCACACCGTGCTACTGGGTCATCGGCTTCGGCCTGATGTTCGGCGGCACAAGCGCGCTGATCGGCGGGTTCGATCCATTCATTCAGGGTGATTACAGCCACCTGGGGCTTGATATCCCGCTGTGGGTGTACATCGTGTTCCAGACTGTGTTCTGTGCCACGGCAGCCACCATCGTGTCCGGCTCCATGGCCGAGCGCACCAACTTCAAGGCTTACTGCGTTTATTCCGCTGCCATTTCGCTGGTGGTCTACCCCATCTGCGGCCACTGGATGTGGGGCGGCGGCTGGCTGCAGAGCATGGGCTTCCATGATTTTGCCGGTTCCGCAGCCGTTCACAATGTGGGCGGCGTGATCGCCCTGCTGGGTGCCGCAATGCTCGGCCCCCGCATCGGCAAATACGATAAGGACGGCAACCCCCACGCCATTCCCGGCCACAACCTGACCGCCGGTGCGCTGGGCGTGTTCATCCTGTGGTTCTGCTGGTTCGGCTTCAACGGCGGCTCTTCCCTGAGCCTTGCCACCGATGAGGCCATGACCCTGACGGGTCTTGTCTGCTTCAACACCAACCTGGCCGCTGCCGTTGCCACCTGCGTGACCATGATCTTCACCTGGCTGCGCTACGGCAAGCCCGATGTCTCCATGACCCTGAACGGCTCTCTGGCCGGTCTGGTCGCCATCACCGCAGGCTGCGACGCGGTCTCTCCCTTCGGTGCCTTCATCATCGGCTTCGTTGCCGGTATCCTCGTGGTCCTGAGCGTTGAATTCTTTGATAAGATCGCAAAGATCGATGACCCCGTGGGCGCTGTCTCCGTTCACTTTGCAAACGGCGTGTGGGGCACCATTGCCGTGGGCCTGTTCTCCAACGGCGGCGACGGCGTGGGCAAGGGCCTGTTCTACGGCGGCGGCTTTGCACAGCTGGGCACCCAGCTGCTGGGCCTTATCACCGTTGATGTGTACGTTGTGGTCGTGATGTTCATCATCTTCAAGATCATCGACAAAACCATCGGCCTGCGCGTCCCCGCTGAGGTGGAGATCGACGGCCTGGATATCCACGAGCACGGCCTGACTTCCGCTTACGCCGGTTTCTCCATCTCCGATGCCAACGCCGCTGCCATGGTGCCCAACGAAAACACCGATCTGGGCGAGGATGATGCCTCCAAGGCAAGCGCCGTGCAGATGAACGCTGCCGTGCCTGTGGTCAAGGAGCCTGCCGTCATCCACGATGGCATCTACGACACCGGTATGCACAAGGTGTCCATCATTGCAAAGCTCTCCAAGTTCGATCCGCTCAAGACCGCGCTGAACGATCTGGGCGTGACCGGCATGACCGTGACCCAGGTGATGGGCTGCGGCATCCAGAAGGGCACCACCGAGAAATACCGCGGCGTGCCTGTGGACAGCACCCTGCTGCCCAAGATCAAGGTCGAGGTCATCGTTTCCAAGATCAGCGTGGACGCTGTGGTGGATGCCGCCAAGAAGGCCCTGTACACCGGCCACATCGGCGATGGCAAGATCTTTGTCTACAACGTGACCCGCGTGGTCAAGATCCGCACCGGCGAAGAGGACTTCGCCGCCCTGCAGGATGTGGAGTAACACTCCGCACAATTTCAACCGCTGTCCCGCTTTGAAAGCGTGACGATATTTGTTCTCCTTGTTCTCCTTTTCCTTTTTCTGAAATCCATTCGGCAGAACCCCTGCTTCCTCCGCACAAGGAAGCAGGGGTTTGTCGTTGTCATCACGATGTGAGCCCCCCCTGCAATGGTTCCGGGTTGACATCCCCGTGCGGGCGTGTTATTTTGGAGTGTAAAATTTTCAGTTTTTTTGTATCAGGAGTTTCTATGAGCAACTTGAACGATTTTAACCGCGAGGCCAAAGCCGCCCTGTGGGTGGCCCTGCAATGGCTGCTGCTGGCCGTGCCCACGGGTCTGGTCTGCGGCGCAGTCGGCACAGCGTTCCACCTGAGCGTGGAGTACGTCACCGAGCTGCGGGCCGCGCAGAGCTGGCTGCTGCTCTGCCTGCCGCTGGCGGGCCTTGCCATCGTGGCACTCTACAAGGTCACAAAGTGCGAAGGCGTGGGCACCAACAATGTCATCCGCGCCGTGCAGAGCGGCGAGCCGGTCAGCCCGCTGCTGGTGCCCGCCATCTTTCTGGGCACGGTGCTCACCCACCTGTGCGGCGGTTCTGCCGGCCGCGAGGGTGCCGCTTTGCAGATGGGCGGCAGCATCGGCTGGAACGTGGGCAAACTGCTCCATCTGAGCGATTACGTCCGCCGCACCGCCACCATCAGCGGGATGGCAGCGTTCTTCTCCGCCCTGTTCGGCACCCCGCTGACCGCTGCCCTCTTCGCCATGATGGTGGAGGACGTGGGGCTGACGTTCACTTCGGCCTTTATGCCCGCGTTCACTTCGGCCCTCATTGCTTACGGCGTATCCCTGTTCTTCGGGATCGCCCCGACCAATTTTGTGCTCAATTCCATCCCGCACCTGACGCTGGAAACCGCGCTTCAGACCGCCCTGCTGGGCATTGCCTGCGCCGCCGTGACCCGGCTGTTCTGCTGGACGCTTCACACCCTAGAACACGGGATCCCCAAACGGATCCCGAATCCCTGGCTCCGGGCTTTTGCGGGCGGCGTTGCCGTGGTAGCGTTCTCGTATCTGTTCGGTGTCGGGCGGTACAACGGGGCCGGAATGGCCGTCATTGCCGATGCCGTGGAGCAGGGAGCCGCGCTGCCCTGGGATTTTCTGTGCAAGATCTTCCTGACCGCCCTGACCCTGGCAGTAGGCTTCAAGGGCGGCGAGGTGGTCCCAAGTTTCTACATCGGGGCGACCTTTGGCTGCATCGCCGGGCCATGGCTGGGCCTGCCCGCCGGGTTTGCCGGTGCCATCGGTCTGGTCTGCGTGTTCTGCGGAGCCACAAACGCCCTGATCCCCTCCATCCTGCTGGGATTCGAGCTGTTTGGCGGGCAGGGGCTGGAGCTTATTGCGCTGGGCTGCGGCGTGTGCTACATGCTCTCGGGCCACCACGGCCTCTACAGCAGCCAGACCTTTGTCACCAACAAGCTGCGGCCAGAGTACGCCTCCCACAAGTGGCGGGGCAAGCTGAAGAAAAAAGAAGAATGATTTTTCGCAGATTTTCGCCGCGGAGAGCTTGATTTTTTGCCGCCATCGTGCTACAATCAGCGTAGTTTCATCCTGACCAAAGCGATGATGCGGACATACCGAAGCTCGTTCCCCATGACGCAGAGAGGGCTGCCCCGGATACCGGGTGCTGCAAGCAGCCTGCCGTGCATCGGGCTTCTACCACCGCAGAGCGCAGAGGAGAACCTCTGCCGGGTGCGCCCGTTACAGCACAGCGAGTGGCGTGTTCTCAAGGGCACGCAATTCGGGTGGAACCGTGGAACGCGTGAAATTTTCAGGCGCTTCATCCCGTAAATTTGAGCGGGATGGAGCGCTTTTTTGTTTTAACTTTCATCAAAAGGAGAACCACTATGAAGATCATCTACAAAGACGGCCATGTGGACGAGTGCCCGCAGGACCAGGAACTGCATGTTATCCGCCACACCGCTGCTCACATCATGGCGCAGGCCATCAAGCGCCTGTACCCCGAGGCTGACTTTGCCTTTGGCCCTGCCACCGAGAACGGCTTCTACTACGATGTCGATCTGGGCGACACCAAGCTCACCGATGACGATCTGGCCAACATCGAAAAAGAGATGCGCAAGATCTGCAAGGAAAATCTGGCCATCAAGCCCTTCATCCTGCCCCGTGACGAGGCTGTGAAGCTGATGGAGGAGCGCCAGGAGCACTACAAGATCGAGCACATGGCTGACCTGGCCGACGAGACCGAGTTCAGCTTCTTCCAGCAGGGCGAGTACGTTGACATGTGCATCGGACCCCACCTGACCTACACCAAGGCGCTGAAGGCCTTCAAGATCA
>ENA-OPDW01001712-OPDW01001712.1-human-gut-metagenome-genome-assembly--contig:-NODE-1712-length-11469-cov-8.601367_pt1 | contig 11469 bp, 10 predicted proteins | sample MGYA00241264_ERZ501508 | MGnify/ENA primary metagenome ERZ501508 (study PRJEB25962, sample SAMEA2042575) | human gut metagenome | biome: human gut; feature: human-associated habitat; material: faeces...
AGAAGGGTACCTTCTTCATTGCCGATACACTGATTAACCGTCATCCGGACACCGATACCCTGATCGATATAGCCAAACTGTCAGCCAAGGCTGTCCGATTCTTCAATCAGGAACCGGTCATGGCCATGTTGTCTTACTCTAACTTCGGTTCTGACCAGGAAGGAAGTCCGGCCAAAGTGCACGAAGCGATCAACTACATGCACCAAAACTATCCGGAACTGGCAATCGACGGAGAAATGCAAGTGAAGTTTGCTCTCGACAATACCCTGCGTGACGAAAAATATCCTTTCACACGCTTGAAAGGCAAAGAAGTCAACACTCTGGTATTCCCGAACCTGAGTTCAGCCAATGCCACCTACCAGCTCATCCAGAACATGAGTGAAACGGAAGTAATCGGCCCGATCCAGATGGGACTGAACAAACCGATTCACTTCACGGACATCGAAAGTTCTGTCCGTGACATCGTGAATATCACGGCCATTGCCTGTATCGATGCCATCGTGGCAAAGAAAATGAAATGTAACCAATAATCACTTCCTATATACGGACCAGTCTCCCATTTCCGTTCCCGGATCAGGAGCACTGGTCTGTATTTTTTAAACCTACTGCCATGCGAAAACCACTCAACAATACCCAATGTATGCTGCTCACCCTGTGCTGGGCAGCCCTCTGTTTTCTGGTTCTGACCTCTTCACCGCGTATCGACGGCCCCCTCATTGTAACGATCATCCTGTCTGGAACCCTGGTTCTCATACCAATACTAAAAGCTATCAAAAGCCGCAATAAATAACCATTTCAACACTTTTCACCACACAAAACAGACCTTTTGATATTTTTTATTCGTTTTCTTATATAAAATGTTGCATAAATAAAATCTTATATTTACCTTTGCTGCCACAAGAGGGAACAACAAACATTTAATAATAATAAGAGATTAATCGTATGAATGCAGCGAAAGTATTAGAGGATCTGAAAAGAAGATTCCCCAATGAACCTGAATATCATCAGGCTGTTGAAGAAGTTTTAGGAACCATTGAAGAAGAGTACAACAAGCATCCGGAATTCGATAAAGTAAACTTGATTGAACGCTTGTGCATTCCCGATCGCGTATATCAGTTCCGTGTTACCTGGATGGACGATAAAGGAAACATCCAGACCAATATGGGTTACCGCGTACAGCATAACAATGCCATTGGCCCGTACAAAGGCGGTATCCGTTTCCACAGCTCTGTAAACCTGGGAATCCTGAAGTTCCTGGCTTTCGAACAAACATTCAAGAACTCACTGACAACTCTGCCTATGGGTGGCGGTAAAGGTGGTTCAGACTTCTCTCCGCGCGGAAAGAGCAATGCCGAAGTAATGCGTTTCTGCCAGGCTTTCATGCTGGAACTCTGGCGTCACATCGGTCCCGAAACTGACGTTCCTGCCGGTGATATCGGTGTAGGTGGCCGCGAAGTTGGTTACATGTTCGGTATGTACAAGAAACTTTCTCATGAATTCAGCGGAGTCCTGACTGGTAAAGGACGCGAATTCGGCGGTTCTCTGATCCGTCCGGAAGCTACCGGTTACGGAAATATCTACTTCCTGCTGGAAATGCTGAAAACCCGCAACATCAGCCTCGAAGGAAAAACTTGTCTGGTATCCGGTTCCGGTAACGTAGCACAGTATACCGTAGAAAAACTGATCCAGCTGGGAGCTAAAGTTGTTACCATGTCCGACTCTGACGGTTACATCTATGATCCGGACGGTATCGACCGTGAAAAACTGGATTACATCATGGAACTGAAGAACCTCTACCGCGGACGTATCCGTGAATATGCAGAGAAATATGGCTGCAAGTATGTAGCAGGTGCACGTCCCTGGAACGAAAAAGCTGATATCGCATTGCCGTCAGCTACCCAGAATGAAATCAATGGTGACGATGCCAAAGCACTGGTTGCAAACGGAGTAATCGCCGTATCTGAAGGTGCAAACATGCCTTCTACTCCGGAAGCAATCCGCGTATTCCAGGATGCCAAGATCCTTTACGCTCCGGGTAAGGCTGCCAACGCCGGCGGTGTATCTGTTTCCGGTCTGGAAATGACTCAGAACTCTATCAAGCTGAGCTGGAGCCAGGAAGAAGTGGATGAAAAGCTGAAGAGCATCATGAAGAATATTCACGCTGCCTGCGTTCAGTATGGTACTGAACCCGATGGTTACATCAACTATGTGAAAGGTGCCAATGTGGCAGGATTCATGAAAGTTGCAAAAGCCATGATGGCTCAGGGCATCGTATAAAGATATTGTTATCTGCCTGATCAGGCACGGATTTCTCCCAAACGGAAAAAAGGTTATTTACCTCCGCGGCAGGATGAAATCCGTGCCTGAACTGTTTCTGCACGATGCGCCGGAAACGACCGCACGATTCAGGCTCAACGACCGCACGATTCAGGCTCAACGAACGCTCGATTTCATGGAAACGGGCGCACGTTGCTACAGCCTTAAAAGTAAGTCACTAAAGTATCTAATATAGAATGATTTACAGAATTCTTCCGTCCAGCATGTGGATGGTACGGTCTGTCTGGGAAGCCAAACCTTCATCATGGGTCACAATGACAAATGTCTGTCCCAGTTTGTCCCGAAGTTCAAAGAAAAGCCGGTGAAGTTCTTCCTTATTATGAGTATCCAGACTTCCTGACGGTTCGTCAGCCAGCACCACCGACGGATGATTGATCAAGGCACGGGCCACGGCTACACGCTGTTTTTCACCGCCTGAAAGTTCAGCCGGCTTATGCGAAGCCCGTTCGGAAAGTCCCATAAACTCCAGCATCTCCACAGCTCTCCGGCGTGCCTCACCCGACGAAACGCCCTGAATCAGAGCCGGGATTGTCACATTTTCCAAAGCAGTAAACTCCGGAAGCAACTGGTGAAACTGAAAGACAAAACCGATTTCCCGGTTGCGGAAAGCAGCCAGTTCACGCTCTTTCAACCGGTTGATTTCTGTCCCGTTGAGCAGAATACGGCCTGTATCCGGTTTGTCCAGCGTACCCATGATCTGAAGCAGCGTGGTCTTTCCTGCCCCACTGGGCCCCACAATGCTCACCACTTCTCCTTTATCAATAGTCAGATCAATTCCCTTCAAGACCTGAAGCGAGCCGAAACTCTTGGTTATTCCTTGCAGTTCAATCATTTTCTTACAGTTTACGTATCACATATTCAGCCAGATAACATCCGAATACCGCAGGCATATAGCTGACCGTACCTGCCGTAGACTTCTTGTTCTGTTCGTCATCCACCAGAATCACCGCAGACGGATCGGCCTGTTCCGTACTGAACACTACCGGCAGACGGCGTTTCATTCCCATCTTCTGCAACCGCTTGCGTACGGCTTTGCTCAGTCCGCAATGATAGGTCTCCCACAAGTCAGCAAAGCGTATCTGTGTGATATCCCGCTTGGCACCTGCTCCCATGCTGCTCACAATCTTCAGTCCACGTTGCAGGGCATGATAAATCAGATAGCATTTCGGTGCCACAGTATCAATGGCATCCACCACGAAATCAAACTGCGCACTGTCCAGCAAGGCAGGTATCGCCTCATCCTTCAGATAGACCGGCATCACGGTCAGTTCCAGCTCAGGATTGATGTCACGAAACCGTTCTGCCAGCACTTCGGCCTTCGGACGTCCCAAAGTGGAATGAACCGCAGGCAACTGACGGTTGATATTGCTGGGCTGAACCGTATCTGCATCCACGATGGTCATCCGCCCGACTCCGGCACGGCAAATCATCTCGGCAGCATAGGCTCCTACGCCTCCCAGTCCGACAACCAGCACATGTGCCCGGCGCAGACGTTCCATTTTTTCTTCACCCAGCAGCAGCTCCGTACGCTGTTGCCAGGCTGATCGGTCTGTATGTTCCATTGTCACTCTTTCTTAAACCATTTATACAACCAGTTGCCCACCTTGTCATAATACTGCGTTTCGGCCCATCCGCGCGGATCTGCAAAGGACAAGGATTCATTGGGATCACCTTTCTGGTCGGGATACAACAGCATGATACTGTTGTTATTGAAATATTTGGAAATCTGCATCGGCAGACGTTCAAAAGACGAGTCGTAAGAGATGGATCCCCGGCGGGAGCTGACAATGACAAGCAGGTGGTCGTAATTCACCTGACCGGTAATGATCAGCAGGTCATCCCAGTCTTCCAGTTCCTGGAATTCGGTCAGCACATCCTTATGTTTCTTCTGGATATATCCGCGAAGATAGCCGATGGTCTGCGGATGAGCAAAGAAATGAAGCCGGCATCCCAGCTCACGGCTCATACGGCACAAATGGGTAATCCATTTCACAAAGCCATGTTCAAACTCCGCCTTGGGAGGAACGGCTACAATGATACGCCGCAACGTATTGACCGGCATCAGGAAACGGGCTATCATCACTTGCTGGTAAGTATTCTTCAGCAGATTCTCTGTCAGGTTTCCGAAGAATGAATCAACAATACTTGACTTATAGTGAAGTCCGATCACAATGCTTGTAGCGTCATATTCCTTGGCCGTATGCATGATTCCGGTCGTAATGTTCAGGTCGAAACGACTCACCGTCTTCAGACGGACATTAACGGAAGCAGTTATCTGTGAAGCTCTTTCAAGCGTACGCCGTCCCCGCATTTCCAGACGCGAAGAGTCTCCGTTATCATTGATCACATTCAAAGCCACAAGATTCTGGTTCTGCTTGGGATCACGCACCACCAAAGCCAGTGCCATCAGGTTTTCCAGGGTTTCCGGGTTGGCAACCGGTATGAGGAAACATTCCTTTTCCTGAGCGTTTTCCTCATTCATTTCCGCATCATCCATGGCAATCCGCTTGGCGGCATTTTCCGTTATAAAGGAACTGGCCACACAGGTGACCAGAATCAGCAGAATCGTTCCGTTAAGTACATCCTCGTTCAGCAGGCGCGAACCGTCAGGAAGAATCAGATTATAGCCGACCAGCACGGCAGCCAGTGTTGCAGCCGCCTGCGCATTGCTCAGACCAAACATCAGCTCACGCTCCACACTGCTCATCTTGTAAATCTTCTGAGTCAGCCAGGAAGCAATCCATTTTCCCAGCAGAGCAACTACGATCATGACACCTGCCACCTTCAAGGCATCCAGATGTCCGAAAAGCACCTGCAGGTTGATCAGCATACCGACTCCTATCAGGAAATAAGGAATAAACAACGCATTTCCGACAAATTCGAGATGGCTCATCAGCGGAGACACATGAGGAATCAGCCGGTTCAGTACCAGACCGGTAAGGAATGCTCCCAGAATACCCTCCATGCCGATCAGTTCCATCAGTCCGGCTCCCAGAAACACCATGGCCATCACAAAGATGTATTGCACCACATTGTCACTGTAACGCCGGAAGAACCAGCGTCCGATCCGGGGGAATGTATACATGATAAACAGACTGAGCAGAATTACTTTCAGGATTAGCCACATCCAGAACATGTCGGAAGTGCCGCCCTTGAACATACCGGCAATCACGGCCAGAACCAGCAAGGTCAGCGTATCGGTCACCGCCGTACCGCCCACCGCTATGCTGACCGCCCGCTGACGGTTGATGCCATAACGGATCACTATGGGGTAAGCAATTAATGTATGGCTGGCGTACATACTGGCCAGCAAAACCGAAGTCAGCAGTCCGTACCCCAGCAGATGAAGGTTGGTCCAGATACCGATTCCCAGCGGAAAGATGAAAGCAAGCAGTCCCAGCACCGTCGCCTTGACCCGGATGCTCTTGAAGTCTTCCATATTCATCTCCAGACCGGCCAGAAACATAATATAATAGAGTCCTACTTTTCCGAAAAGCTCAAAGCTGCTGTCACGCACCAGAATATTGAAACCATGCTCTCCGATTGCCACTCCGGCCAGAATCATTCCGATGATGTGCGGAATACGCAAACGTTCCAGAATGATGGGGGCAAACAGAATGATAACCAATACCAGGAAGAAAATCCACGTAGGATCCGTTACGGGCAAAGGCAGGTCGAAACCTATCTGGTCAAGCATTTCTTTCATAAATCAGGGCACTCTATATTGATTTCTCGCACAAAAATATGAAAAAAGTTTTTATTCCACCGGTTATTATTTCAAAATGTTTTAATTTTGCAGACAAAATCAATATTCCATTTTTAACATAAAGCAAAGTAGAAAAATGAAAGTAGCAATTGTTGGTGCAAGCGGAGCCGTAGGACAAGAATTCCTGCGCGTGCTTGATGAAAGAAACTTCCCGATTGATGAATTATTGCTGTTCGGCTCTTCACGTAGCGCGGGCCGTAAATACACATTCCGCGGCAAGGAAATCGAAGTCAAACTTCTGCAGCACAACGATGACTTCAAAGGTGTGGACATTGCCTTTACTTCAGCCGGTGCCGGAACCTCCAGAGAATTTGCAGAGACAATTACTAAATACGGTGCCGTCATGATCGACAACTCCAGTGCCTTCCGTATGGATGCAGACATTCCTTTGGTTGTACCTGAAGTAAATGCTGAAGATGCCCTGAACCGTCCGCGTGGCATTATCGCCAACCCGAACTGTACAACGATCCAGATGGTAGTAGCCCTGAAAGCCATTGAAAAGCTTTCACACATCAAGCGGGTACACGTATCCACTTATCAGGCTGCCAGTGGAGCCGGAGCTGCTGCAATGGATGAACTTTACGAACAATACCGTCAGGTACTGGCCGGTGAACCTGTCACTGTAGAAAAATTCGCTTATCAGCTGGCGTTCAACCTGATTCCTCAGATTGACGTATTCACTGACAACGGTTATACCAAGGAAGAAATGAAGATGTACAACGAAACCCGCAAGATCATGCACTCTGATGTAAAGGTCAGCGCTACTTGCGTACGCGTTCCTGCACTTCGTTCTCACTCAGAAAGTATCTGGATTGAAACAGAACGTCCGATCTCTGTAGAAGAAGCACGTGAAGCTTTTGCAAATGGTGAAGGACTGGTTCTGATGGACAACCCGGAAAAGAAAGAATATCCGATGCCGTTGTTCCTGGCCGGAAAAGATCCTGTTTACGTAGGCCGTATCCGCAAAGACCTGGCTGACGAAAACGGACTGACTTTCTGGATCGTAGGTGACCAGATCAAGAAAGGTGCTGCCCTGAATGCAGTACAGATCGCCGAATATCTGATCAAAGTAAAGAATATCGGTTAAATAAAGGTATATATATCCGCAGATCAGTTTCTGCGGATATAAAAAGAAATCAGGAAATCCGACTGACCGTTCCGGCCATACGGATCTCCTGATTTTCTTTTTTCGTTCACTGCAGTTGCAGCCTTCGGGCTTACAACTTTTCTATCTGGAATCTTCCTTCGTGATTCAACACATAACGCACTCCCTCAGAAGGCAGGGTGATCCACACGCGATACTGGGAGGAAGTCGCTTCCATGCCGATTTCCGAACCTGCGGGCAAAGCCTTGCGTTCACTGTCGCCCAACGGAAAATCCTTTGTTGACAGCAGATAGCTGCCGGCTTTTGCCCGGTGCTCCTGTTGTTCATAGAACATAGCCCACAGCAGCTTGTAGGCATCCATCTGATAAGGATAACGGAATGTTTCTTCTCCCTTTCCTACCGTTTTCGAAGAAAAATAAAGGAATCCCCAACGGTCGGGCATGTGCATGTCGATCCGTCCGGTCGGTTGCCATACCCAGTTTTCTTCCGGACCTCCTTTCTTGAGCCATTGTACACGGGAGAAGTTAATGCGCCACCAGTTGCCGGCCTTCAGCGGATTATTGAAATCCCATGTCAGTGCCTGGTGCGGAATAGCCATTTCCACAGTCCACTGGCGGTCCTTGTCTTCCGGCTGATTCAATGTTCCGTCCAGATGAACAGCCAGCTGGATGCCCGGACAGTCCCACTGAATCATAAAATTGCCTCCCGAACGGTAAGGACGGTTCAGCAACAGGTCAAAGATCACTCCGCGGGCATTGTTCTCAATCTCAAAATAATGATGTCCGTCTCCATCCGGATCGATGAAGACTTCAAAATCATTGTCATAATAAATAATGGTGTCACGCTTCGTCAGACGGGCCTGAATATTCGGCTCTTCCAGTACTGCGCTTACATACAGACAGTCGTCATCCCACAACATTTTCGCCTTGGTATCATATTTGGGCTTGGGAAAACCTTCCCCACTGATATCCCGGAAAGAAGAGGTGGGCTGAGCCAACTTCCAGGAGGCTTCATCCGGCCGGCCGTCTATCTGTATTTTCTCTGCCGTACGATAACATACATAACCTTCGGGCAAGGTCAGCATGCGGGCATGTTTCTCAAACAGGCTCTGTGCCCCGGCCGGAAGCAGGGAGCACACGAGCAATGAACAAAGAAGCTGAATCTTTCTTTTCATCTGAATGGGTATTTAGTTACTTGAAATCACCTGTCCTACACCGCGATACAGTTTGACCGGTCCGTCAAGCAATACAGCTATGACTGTAATATTCTCATCCTGTACACGTTCGGGCACATCAATGTAAAGGTTTCCGGGAACTTCGCTCCAGTAGTTCTTATTATGTACCTTATAAGGAAGCATCGTTCCGTTGCCTACAACCCACACGCGGTTTACCTTGTTCATCAGTCCTTTCACTTCAATCGGTCCGTTCGGACGGTAAGGCAGATAGAGGTAAAGAATATCTCCGGCCTCATTCAAAGTGGTATATCCCTGGAAGTGTTCTGCAGGAATTCCCGCACGGGTTTCATAGACAGCCTCTTTATGTTTGTTGATCCAGCGGCCGAATTCTTTCAGGATGGCTACCTGCTCGTCGGGAATTGCTCCGTCTTCCTTCGGACCAATGTCCAGCAGCAGATTACCTCCCATGCTCAGACAGTCAACGAAGGTACGGAGAAGAATCTGAGGAGTCTTGTAGTTACTGTCCGAATGTTGATAGCCCCATGAATCATTCATGGTCATGCAAAGTTCCCAATATTTATCCTGCGGACGAACCACGGGCACGCCTTGTTCGGGAGTTGCATAGTCACCATATCCCTGAATACGGGAATTGATGATCACATTGGGATTGTCAGAACGGAGCAAGTCTACGATTCCTTTGGAGTTCCAGCGTTCTGCACTTTGCTCCCAGTCACCGTCGAACCAGTACAGATCCGGCTTCCAGGTCTTGTTCAGTTCCGACAACTGGGCAAAGTTGAATTTCACAAAACGGTTCCAGCGTTCCGGATCATCCTTGTATCTCACTTCGGTCCGGGTCTTGTTCGGATAGTCAGGATGTGACCAGTCAAGCAGGGAATAATAGAATCCCAGTTTCAGGTCATGCTTTCTGACTTCTTCCACAAACGGAGCCAGAACATCACGTTTGGCAGGAGTTGATTTCACCACACTCAGGTCACCGGCCTTCGTATTCCACAAAGCCACTCCGTCATGATGTTTCGTCGTGATAACCGCATAACGGGCACCACTTTCCTGAATCAAATCAACCCATTTCTTCGGATCATACTTCGAAGCCGTAAATCCTTCAGCCTGTTTCATATATTCTTCATAAGGCAGATAGTTGTTGAAAAACGACCAGCTCTCGGAAACTCCGTTTACAGCATAAATTCCCCAATGGATAAATATACCCAATTTAGCTTCCTTAAACCATTCCATGCGCTTTTCTTTCTGCGCATCTACCTGTCCGGTTGCCGGAGTCTGTCCCAGCAACGGCCCTGACACCGCCAGCAGGGCGGCAAAAAGTCCGATAATCTTATTTTTTCTCATAAACCAATTTATATACTTTCACAAATATACATTTTTCTGTTCAAATCTACCAATTTAATGCCTACCTTTGTTTCCCAAATCCGTACAATTCAATAAAATCATGAAAGATAACAGCGAAGAAATGTTCCCTCTTGTGGACGAAGAAGGAAATATCACAGGAGCAGCTACCCGGGGCGAATGTCATAATGGCAGCAAACTGCTGCACCCCGTAGTTCATCTGCATGTATTCAACAGTCAGGGAGAACTGTACTTACAGAAACGGCCGGACTGGAAAGATATCCAGCCCGGGAAATGGGATACGGCCGTCGGAGGGCATGTGGATCTGGGAGAAAGTGTAGAAATGGCCCTGAAACGTGAAGCCCGTGAAGAGCTGGGCATTACAGACTTCACACCGGAACGTCTGATGCATTATGTTTTCGAATCTGCCCGTGAGAAGGAACTTGTCTTTACACATCGTACGACTTACGACGGGACAGTTACACCCAGCGAAGAACTCGACGGCGGACGTTTCTGGTCACTGGAAGAGATCAGAAGCAACCTCGGGAAAGAAATCTTTACACCAAACTTCGAAAATGAATTCCGGAAACTGAATTTCTGATTCCGGACTCCTGCGAAAGTGCTAATGCTTGATTTATGTCAAGTATTAGCACTTTTTTTGATTTTTCTCTTTATCCGGAGAATAACGAGCCTCAAAAAGCCGTACTTTTGTGTTGTAAAACATAACAAACAGGATAACTAGACATGAAAAAGATTAAAAGCATTTTGAAAAGAGGATTGGTCAACATGGGAAACAATCAGCTTCGCATGTGGGGTTATATGACCCGATAAGTCCAGTCAAAAAGTATTTTAAGTTTACTTTTTATAGAAGCAAACGAAAAGAAGGAAATAAATTTGAGAGATTTCAATGCGTCAGAGGACCAATTGTGTGTAAGTATGGTTTCAACCGACAAACCATACTTTTTTTATGCCCTGACATCAGAAAGGTACTTCCAGTAAAAGACAACGGAATCTCAACGTAAAAAGGCTTCAATGTGAACACCTGCACATTGAAGCCTTTTTCACTCCTACATAAACTCTTTCTGCCGGTCAACTCCGGCAAAGAGCATGATGGAGATATCAATATTCTGTCTTGTCCTCCTTCGCTTCCCAGTCTTTAAAAGCCTGAATAGCTTCTTCGGGCAACAATACTTCCGACTTTAATTTCCGGTCAGCCGGTTTCAGATCCAGTTCCTCATAAATAAAGGCATCATCAAAACCGATGGCTGCCGCATCATGTTTGTTATTGCCATAATACATGCGGTCCAGATGTGCCCAGTAAATAGCCCCCAGACACATCGGGCAAGGTTCACAAGACGTATAGATCTCACAGCCGCTCAAATCAAACGTACCCAGAACTTTGGCTGCAGCGCGGATAGCACTGACCTCCGCATGAGCCGTCGGGTCACAATCGGGAGTCACACGGTTCACTCCGGTTGCCACTATTTCTCCGTTTCGGGCTATGACAGCACCAAAAGGTCCTCCACCTTCGGCTACATTTCTGATAGAAAGTTCTATGGCCTTTCGCATTAAGTCTTCTTTTGTCATAATCAAAACAACTAAAATTCCTTTTGCAAAAATAAAGATTCCGGCCTGAAAAACAAGTCTACAAGGCTTTTATTTTATATTCTATGACACTAGTGTCCACTAAAAATTAGAGGACGAGTTAAAAATTATAATTACTAAATA
>ENA-OPDW01001716-OPDW01001716.1-human-gut-metagenome-genome-assembly--contig:-NODE-1716-length-11459-cov-3.246317_pt1 | contig 11459 bp, 6 predicted proteins | sample MGYA00241264_ERZ501508 | MGnify/ENA primary metagenome ERZ501508 (study PRJEB25962, sample SAMEA2042575) | human gut metagenome | biome: human gut; feature: human-associated habitat; material: faeces...
AAACAGGTTTTTCGTAGTAAAATAAAAAAGAAACATCAATAATAAGCCAACTAGGTAAGGAAAGCTCACTTTAGGGATAGGAAATAAAAGTGTCACCACCATCAAAGCTATACAACCAAAGCTGTTTTTTACTAGCAGTTGTTTCGAAAAGAATAAATAGATACCTAAATCTAAAATCAAAGTAAAGGTCAAATAAAGTGTCACTGTTGCGACCATCTTATTCCTCCATTGTTTTGTTTCAAAATGTACACATATTTTTTTAATAGGAGCCTGCATATGAAAAAGTATTTTATCATAGAAGATAACCAGTTTCACAGCGAATGGATCATCAAAGAATTGGTCAATCATCATATCGAGAATATCGTGCAGCTCACTTCTGTCTCTCAAATCAATCAGTTGATCCAGTTGGGCACTATTGATAATCACGATGTTTTCTTTATCGATATCGACTTGAAGCAATCACTCACAGGTATTGATGTCGCCGAACAAATACGTAAAAAAAATGCACATAGTAATATTGTTTTTTTCACCGCTTATACGAATTTTGCAGTAGAGATCATCAATCGGAAAATCCTTCCGATTGGATATATCAGAAAAGACAGGAATTTATCTGAACAAATTCGTCAAGTGCTAGAACAGATCAATTGGAAAGAACAGCAGATCGTAAATGTCGATAAAATCTTTATTGATCAAAAAGGTGGAAGTCTCGTCCTGTATCCTCGGGAAATTTTATATATTGAAAGTATCAAAGGTTTGAAAAACCAAGTTATGGTCAAAACAACTACAGAAGATAAATTAGTGAATACTTCTTTAAAACAATTGAAGACAGAGTTAGAAAAGTATGCTTACTTTTTACTATTAAAATCTTACTGTATCAACTTATCGCAATTGCAGAAAATTGATTCTGCTCATTATGTGTTAGAATTTTTCAATGGTGACTCCTTACTCGTTGGTCGAAAGATCTTTGAAAAGACAAAGGAACGTTTCCATGACTTCCAAAAAACTGCTTCGAGTTGATGAATAAGAGCTGAGACGTAAGCATAGCAGACTTCAGGGAGTAGGCCTTGAATCGGCTCCACTCCCTGAAGTCATTGATTTGATTTTACGCTTTCCCTTCTGTAGGAGCATCTGTTAACGACCATGTGAATGTTGAAACGTAGTTGTCTACGGCATAATTGGATACAGGAACAAATAATTCCACTGATTGTCTCCCTTGTTCCACATTCTCTCCTAATGAATAAATCCATGTGCCAATCCCTTCATTTGCTCCTGCAGTTACTAGATCTACTGCCTGATCTGCTGGGATCTCGATTCCTTCAGCGCCAGTACCAGAAATAGTAGATGGCGTTCCACTGCTATTAGTTGCGCTATTTCGAATCACGGCGTTTTTGAATTTCACCTTTGAACCAGTTAGTTTATTCGTATCAGATGTTGTACCAATAAATTCTGTTCGTTTGACTGATAGTTTCCAACCGGCATAATTTCCGCTTTTATCCGTTACTTGTACGAAATTCTGTACTTGTGTTGCTGTCCCTGTACTGTCCGTTCCGTTTTGTAATGCAGCATATACTGTTTTTGCTGTACCTAACTTGAGTGTTCCAAAATCAAGATCTGGAGCTTGGTCAATCGTCAGTAATCCGGATGTTCCCTGATTTGGTTCGTCAGGTGTAAACGGCGTATCGGGATCATTTGGATCAACAGGAGGAACTGGAACAACGTCTTCAGGATTTGCGGCATCTGGTTTTGTTACAGAAATCGTTCCTTCTGTAGTGGCTGAGCTCTTATTCTCAGCAAAAACACTTTGTGTACATAATAATAGACTTCCAGCTAGAACGGTACTTAATGCAATTGTTTTTTTCATTTCTTTTTCCTCCTTAATTTTGGGAAACAAAAAATCCATTCAGACAAAATGTCCAAATGGATTGAAAAGTCGGAAAATAAATTGAAAAGTAGAATGCTTGATACTTTTACTTTGTATTTTCACTGCTCAGCCACTTAGCATTTTGTCTACGTGGCTTTTTGCTGCAATACAAAGTTCTTTAGCCATCATAGATACAAACTGTCGTTTAACGTTTGTATCCATCATGATGAATACAAACCTATCTAAAGTAGCTAAAGTAAAAGTTATTCAGTTGTGTTGGTACGATTTGCTTGATATTGGTTCGCATAGAAGTTCCTCCACAAAATGAATTTTCTAAAGTATAACCGAGAAAAAATGGTCTGTCAATTAAGAATTGTCAGATAATTGAAAACATAAAATTGAAAACATTAAGAAAATATTGCGAAAAAGCAGAAGAAACGCCAGGAAGTGTTGACTTTTATAGAAAATAAGTGTAGTATATGAAGTTGCAAAAACTATCTGATGAAGAAAAGGCAGAAACGAAATATTGTCCGTTTCGGCTTTAATATAAGGAAACAAAAGTAGAAGCTCACGAAGTAAGGTTTCAAGAGAATGTTCTATTTTTGGTTTTTTTTTGCCTAAAAGCCGCAAAAAATGTCTGTTGTTGCCTAAAAATAATATTTGAAATATTATTGTAACAATTGATCGGGTAGTCTTTTTGAATGACATTTTAGAGGGGTGAAGAGCTTGGCTGGACACGTAGTAAAATACGGAAAACATCGCGAACGTAGAAGTTTCGCAAGAATCAGTGAAGTGTTGGAATTACCAAATTTGATCGAAATTCAAACAGACTCTTACCAATGGTTCTTAGATGAGGGACTTAGAGAAATGTTTGAAGACATTTTGCCAATCGATGACTTCAATGGCAATCTATCTTTGGAATTTGTAGATTATGAATTGAAAGAACCAAAGTATACAGTAGCAGAAGCTCGTGCGCATGATGCAAACTACTCTGCACCATTACATGTAACATTGCGTTTGACAAACCGCGAGACTGGCGAAATCAAAGCACAAGAAGTATTCTTCGGTGATTTCCCATTAATGACAGAACAAGGAACATTCATCATCAACGGGGCAGAGCGAGTAATCGTTTCTCAGTTAGTCCGTTCACCAGGTGTCTATTTCCATGGAAAAGTCGATAAAAACGGAAAAGAAGGATTCGGTTCTACTGTTATCCCTAACCGTGGCGCTTGGCTAGAGATGGAAACTGATGCAAAAGACATCTCTTATGTACGTATCGACCGTACACGTAAGATTCCTTTAACCGTATTAGTTCGTGCGTTAGGATTTGGTTCCGATGATACGATCTTTGAAATCTTCGGCGACAGCGAAACATTACGCAATACAGTCGAAAAAGACTTGCATAAAAACGCAAGCGACTCAAGAACAGAAGAAGGTTTGAAAGACGTTTACGAACGTTTGCGTCCAGGCGAACCAAAAACAGCAGACAGCTCACGTAACTTGCTGAATGCTCGTTTCTTCGATCCAAAACGTTACGACTTAGCAAACGTTGGTCGTTACAAAGTAAACAAAAAATTAGATTTGAAAACACGTCTATTGAATCTGACATTAGCTGAAACATTAGTTGATCCAGAAACAGGCGAGATCATCGTTGAAAAAGGAACAGTTCTGACTCACCAAGTCATGGAAACATTAGCTCCTTTTATTGATAACGGTCTAAATTCAGTGACTTACTATCCATCAGAAGATGGTGTGGTCACAGATCCAATGACTGTCCAAGTCATCAAAGTATTTTCACCAAGAGATCCTGAACGTGAAGTGAACGTGATCGGAAACGGCTATCCAGAAGCAGCTGTAAAAACAGTTCGTCCAGCCGACATCATTGCTTCAATGAGCTATTTCTTGAACTTGATGGAAGGTATCGGCAATGTCGATGATATCGACCACTTAGGAAATCGTCGTATCCGTTCAGTCGGTGAACTTTTACAAAACCAATTCCGTATCGGGCTAGCACGTATGGAACGTGTGGTTCGTGAAAGAATGTCGATCCAAGATACTGAAACATTGACACCTCAACAATTGATCAATATCCGTCCAGTTGTGGCAAGTATCAAAGAATTCTTTGGTTCTTCTCAGTTGTCACAGTTCATGGATCAAACAAATCCTCTTGGCGAATTGACACACAAACGTCGTCTTTCAGCCTTAGGACCTGGCGGATTGACTCGTGACCGTGCCGGTTATGAAGTTCGTGACGTTCACTACTCCCACTATGGCCGTATGTGTCCGATCGAAACTCCTGAAGGCCCAAACATCGGGTTGATCAATAGTTTGTCCAGTTATGCGAAAGTAAATAAATTCGGATTTATCGAAACACCTTATCGTCGTGTAGACCGCGAAACAGGTCGGGTTACTGACCAAATCGACTACTTGACAGCAGATATCGAAGACCATTACATCGTAGCCCAAGCAAACAGCCCATTGAATGAAGATGGAACATTTGCTCAAGACGTTGTTATGGCGCGTGCTCAAAGTGAAAACTTAGAAGTATCTATTGATAAAGTAGACTACATGGACGTATCACCTAAACAAGTAGTTGCCGTTGCGACAGCATGTATTCCTTTCTTGGAAAACGATGACTCCAACCGTGCCCTCATGGGTGCCAACATGCAACGTCAGGCTGTGCCATTGATCGATCCAAAAGCCCCTTATGTGGGGACTGGTATGGAATACCAAGCAGCCCATGACTCAGGAGCTGCAGTCATTGCTCAACACGATGGTAAAGTTACTTATGCAGATGCAGACAAGGTAGAAGTTCGTCGGGAAGATGGATCTCTTGATGTTTACCATATCCAAAAATTCCGTCGTTCAAACTCAGGTACGGCTTACAACCAACGTACCCTTGTAAAAGTTGGCGATGTCGTTGAAAAAGGCGACTTTATCGCTGACGGTCCATCGATGGAAAAAGGGGAAATGGCCCTTGGTCAAAACCCAATCGTCGCTTACATGACTTGGGAAGGGTATAACTTCGAGGATGCTGTTATCATGAGCGAACGCTTGGTGAAAGAAGATGTCTACACATCTGTTCACTTGGAAGAATTCGAATCAGAAACACGTGATACAAAGCTTGGGCCTGAAGAAATTACACGTGAATTGCCAAACGTTGGTGAAGAAGCCCTCAAAGATCTTGACGAAATGGGTATTATCCGTATCGGTGCTGAGGTTAAAGAAGGTGACATTCTTGTTGGTAAGGTAACACCTAAGGGTGAAAAAGACCTTTCTGCTGAAGAACGTCTTCTCCATGCTATCTTTGGTGATAAATCTCGTGAAGTACGTGATACATCACTCCGTGTACCTCATGGTGGTGATGGTGTCGTTCGTGATGTTAAAATCTTTACACGTGCAAACGGTGATGAATTGCAATCAGGTGTTAACATGCTTGTTCGTGTTTACATCGCTCAAAAACGTAAGATTAAGGTCGGAGATAAGATGGCCGGTCGTCACGGTAACAAAGGGGTTGTTTCTCGTATTGTTCCTGTTGAAGACATGCCTTACCTTCCAGACGGTACACCAGTTGACATCATGTTGAACCCTCTTGGGGTGCCATCACGTATGAATATTGGTCAGGTTATGGAACTTCACCTTGGTATGGCTGCTCGTAACTTGGGTATCTACATCGCAACACCAGTCTTTGATGGGGCAAGCTCAGAAGATCTCTGGGATACTGTTCGTGAAGCTGGTATGGATAGTGATGCTAAGACAATCCTTTACGATGGACGTACAGGTGAACCATTTGATAACCGTGTGTCAGTTGGTGTCATGTACATGATCAAACTTCACCACATGGTTGATGATAAACTTCACGCTCGTTCAGTAGGTCCTTACTCACTTGTTACCCAACAACCTCTTGGTGGTAAAGCACAATTTGGTGGACAACGTTTCGGTGAGATGGAGGTTTGGGCCCTTGAAGCTTATGGTGCGTCAAATATCCTTCAAGAAATCTTGACTTACAAGTCAGATGACGTTAACGGACGTTTGAAAGCCTATGAAGCTATCACTAAAGGTAAACCAATTCCAAAACCAGGTGTACCAGAATCATTCCGAGTACTTGTTAAAGAATTGCAATCACTTGGTCTTGATATGCGTGTCCTTGATGAGGATGATTATGAAGTTGAATTGCGTGATCTTGATGAAGGTGAAGACGACGATGTCATGCACGTTGATGATCTTGAAAAAGCACGTGTGCAACAAGCCAAAGAAGCTGCTGAATTAGAAAAAGCTAAAGAAGAAGCTTCAGATAAAACAGAATAAAATAAGCTTTAGAGAGGGAGTTCACTCTCTCTGCTAAGGTAGCTGATAAAGGTGAGAATAGCGCTGCTATTGTCAATAGAACAAAAGAAAGGTAATACTAGTGGTTGACGTAAATCGATTTAAAAGTATGCAAATCACACTAGCTTCACCAACTAAGGTCCGTTCATGGTCTTATGGTGAAGTTAAGAAACCTGAAACAATCAACTACCGTACGCTCAAACCAGAACGTGAAGGTCTGTTCGACGAAGTGATCTTTGGTCCTACTAAAGACTGGGAATGTGCGTGTGGGAAATACAAACGTATCCGTTATAAAGGGATCGTTTGTGACCGCTGTGGTGTTGAAGTAACACGTGCTAAGGTTCGTCGCGAACGTATGGGTCACATCGAGTTGAAAGCACCAGTATCACATATCTGGTACTTCAAGGGAATCCCTTCTCGTATGGGATTGACTTTGGATATGAGTCCTCGTGCACTTGAAGAAGTTATTTACTTCGCAGCTTACGTGGTTATCGATCCAAAGGAAACACCGCTTGAGCCAAAATCTCTCTTGACTGAACGTGAATATCGTGAAAAATTGCAAGAGTATGGACATGGTTCATTTGTCGCTAAAATGGGTGCAGAAGCTATCCAAGACCTCTTGAAACAAGTGGATTTAGAAGCTGAAATTGCTGAACTCAAAGAAGAGTTGAAGACAGCAACTGGTCAAAAACGTGTTAAAGCAGTTCGTCGTTTGGACGTTCTTGATGCCTTCTACAAGTCTGGTAACAAACCAGAATGGATGGTTCTTAACATCTTGCCAGTATTGCCACCAGACCTTCGTCCAATGGTTCAATTGGATGGTGGACGTTTTGCGGCATCAGACTTGAACGATCTTTATCGTCGTGTTATTAACCGTAACAACCGTTTGGCTCGTTTGCTTGAATTGAATGCTCCAGGTATCATCGTGCAAAACGAAAAACGTATGTTGCAAGAAGCGGTAGACGCTCTTATTGATAATGGACGTCGTGGTCGTCCAATTACTGGACCAGGTAGTCGTCCACTTAAATCTTTGAGCCACATGCTTAAAGGTAAACAAGGTCGTTTCCGTCAAAACTTGCTTGGTAAACGTGTTGACTTCTCTGGACGTTCCGTTATCGCCGTTGGTCCAACACTTAAAATGTACCAATGTGGTGTGCCACGTTTGATGGCCATCGAACTTTTCAAACCATTTGTGATGCGTGAAATCGTTGCGCGTGAATACGCAGGTAACGTGAAAGCCGCTAAACGTATGGTTGAACGTGGTGATGAACGTATTTGGGATATTCTTGAAGATGTTATCAAGGAACACCCAGTACTTCTTAACCGCGCACCTACCCTCCACCGTTTGGGTATCCAGGCCTTTGAACCTGTCTTGATTGATGGTAAGGCCCTTCGTCTTCACCCATTGGTATGTGAGGCCTACAATGCCGACTTTGACGGTGACCAAATGGCCATCCACGTTCCATTGTCTGAAGAAGCTCAAGCTGAAGCACGTTTGCTCCTTCTTGCGGCAGAACACATCCTTAACCCTAAAGACGGTAAACCGGTCGTAACGCCATCTCAGGATATGGTTCTTGGTAACTACTACTTGACTATGGAAGAAGAAGGCCGTGAGGGTGAAGGTATGGTCTTCAAGGATATTGATGAGGCAGTTATGGCTTATCGTAATGGTTATGTTCACTTGCATAGCCGTGTCGGTATCGCAGTAGATAGCATGCCTGATAAACCTTGGAAAGAAAACCAACTTCATAAGATTTTGGTTACAACTGTTGGTAAAATTCTCTTTAACTCAATCATCCCAGCAGAAATTCCATATCTTCAAGAAACAACAAATGAGAACTTGACAGATAGTACACCAGATAAGTACTTCCTTGAACCAGGTCAAGATATCCAAACAGTTATTGATAGTTTGGAAATTAATGCACCATTCAAGAAGAAAAATCTTGGTAACATCATCGCTGAAACCTTCAAACGTCTTCGTACAACTGAAACATCAGCTTTCCTTGACCGTTTGAAAGACCTTGGTTACTACTACTCAACACTTGCTGGATTGACAGTGGGTATCGCCGATATCCCAGTTATCGATAACAAACAAGAAATTATCGATGCTGCTCACCACCGTGTTGAAGAAATTAACAAGGCCTTCCGTCGTGGTTTGATGACAGATGATGACCGTTATGTTGCTGTTACAACAACATGGCGTGAAGCGAAAGAAGCACTTGAAAAACGTCTGATTGAAACACAAGATCCTAAGAACCCAATCGTTATGATGATGGACTCAGGAGCCCGTGGTAACATCTCTAACTTCTCTCAACTTGCCGGTATGCGTGGTTTGATGGCCGCTCCTAACGGACGTATCATGGAATTGCCTATCCTTTCAAACTTCCGTGAAGGTTTGAGCGTTTTGGAAATGTTCTTCTCTACTCACGGTGCGCGTAAAGGTATGACCGATACAGCCCTTAAGACTGCCGACTCTGGTTACCTTACTCGTCGTTTGGTTGACGTTGCCCAAGATGTTATCATCCGTGAAGACGACTGTGGAACAGACCGTGGTCTTCTCATCCGTGCGATTACTGACGGTAAAGAAGTTACGGAAACACTTGAAGAACGTCTTCAAGGTCGTTACACTAAGAAATCAGTTAAGAATCCTACAACAGGTGAAGTAATCGTAGGTCCAGATACTTTGATTACTGAAGACATGGCTGCTGCTATTGTCAATGCTGGTGTTGAAGAAGTAACTATCCGTTCAGTCTTTACATGTAAGACTCGTCACGGTGTCTGTCGTCACTGTTACGGTATCAACTTGGCAACAGGTGATGCGGTTGAAGTTGGTGAAGCAGTTGGTACTATCGCTGCCCAATCTATCGGGGAACCAGGTACACAGCTTACCATGCGTACCTTCCACACCGGTGGGGTAGCCTCAAATACCGATATCACACAGGGTCTTCCACGTATCCAGGAAATCTTTGAAGCACGTAATCCTAAAGGGGAAGCGGTTATCACTGAAGTTAAGGGTACTGTTATTGAAATCGAAGAAGATGCTGCAACACGTACTAAGAAAGTCTTCGTTCAAGGTAAGACTGGAATGGGTGAATACGTTGTTCCATTTACAGCTCGTATGAAAGTTGAAGTTGGTGACGAAGTACACCGTGGTGCGGCCTTGACAGAAGGTTCAATCCAACCTAAACGTCTCCTTGAAGTACGTGATACCTTGTCAGTTGAAACTTATCTTCTTGCAGAAGTACAAAAAGTTTACCGTAGCCAAGGGGTAGAAATTGGTGACAAACACGTCGAAGTAATGGTTCGTCAAATGCTTCGTAAAGTACGTGTTATGGATCCAGGTGATACAGATCTCCTTCCAGGTACACTTATGGACATTTCTGACTTCACAGATGCTAACAAGGATATTGTTATCTCTGGTGGTGTTCCTGCAACATCTCGTCCAGTCCTTCTTGGTATTACTAAAGCCTCACTTGAAACAAATTCATTCTTGTCAGCGGCTTCCTTCCAAGAAACAACACGTGTCCTTACAGATGCAGCTATCCGTGGTAAGAAAGACCATCTCCTTGGTCTTAAAGAAAATGTTATCATTGGTAAGACTATCCCTGCTGGTACAGGTATGGCTCGTTACCGTAACATTGAACCACTTTCAGTTAACGAAGTTGAAGTTATTGAAAACATTGCTGTTGATGAAGCAATTGTGGAATCATCTGAAGACTAAAACGAAAGCAAAAGAACTCACAATGAATTGTGGGTTCTTTTCGTATTTATATGACTAGAATCTCTTCTATTTTTGATAAATATAAAATATAAGACCATTTTTTTTATCTTTTCCAGAAAATTTTGTATAATAAGGATACCAAAGATGAAGTGAGAAAGAAAAATGTACCAAGTAGTTGAAATTAAAGGGGATATGGAACCGTGGTGGTTCTTGGAAGGTTGGCAGGAGGATATCATAAGTACTAAGGAATTTGAAAATTTTTACGATGCCCTCAAGTACTATAAAAAACTTTGGTTTGCGATGGAGGAAACCTTTCCAAGTTATATCAGCCGTAGTAGTGTCATGACTGCTTTTTGGGACCAAGAGGATAAACACTGGTGTGAGGAGTGTAACGAATACTTGCAGGTCTATCGATCGATTGCACTTTTATATGATTGGCAGGAAATTCCTGAGGAAAAATACCGTCCGGGGTATGAAAAGCGAAACGACCTTCCAAATCATGCCCACTGTAAAATTAAACGCTAAATAATGCAGAAGCTCGAAATTCTCGAGCTTTTTTTCATTTTCTTAAACTTTTTACGAATAGGTCTATGAGGAGGTCCTTATGGTAACAGAATTTGCTAAGGAAATGATCAAAAATGCTGATAGTTGTGGGGCTCAAGACATCTATGTCATTCCACGTCAGGATAATTACGAGCTCTATATGCGAGTTGGCCAGGAGAGGAGATTAATTGATGTATATCGGCCTGATTTCATGGCTAGTCTTATTGGTCACTTTAAATTTGTGGCGGGAATGATGGTGGGTGAGAAGCGTAGGAGTCAACTGGGTTCATGTGACTATGATTGTGGTGACGGTCACTTGGTTTCTCTGCGTTTATCAACTGTTGGAGACTATCGAGGTTTGGAGAGCTTGGTTATCCGTATCCTACATTCCGAACGTCGAGAATTAGTGTATTGGAATCAAGGAATCCAGCCTATTAAGGATGCCTTGGATTATAGAGGACTGTATCTCTTTGCGGGTCCCGTAGGTTCTGGGAAGACCACACTTATGCATGAGTTGGTTCAGGAGCGTTTTAAGGGGCAGCAGGTAATTTCGATTGAGGATCCTGTTGAAATCAAACAGGATAATGTCTTGCAACTCCAGGTTAATCAGGCGATTGATATGACCTATGATAGTTTGATTAAGCTATCTCTACGTCACCGTCCAGATGTTTTGATTATTGGGGAGATTCGGGATAAGGAGACTGCCCGGGCAGTTATTAGAGCTAGTCTAACAGGGGTAACTGTTCTTTCAACTATTCATGCTAAGAGTATTGCTGGCGTTTACGAACGTCTCTTGGACCTTGGCGTAGATAAGTCTGAGTTGGATAATGCTCTACAAGGCATTGCCTACATGCGTTTGATCAAGGGAGGAGGTGTGATTGATTTTGCCAGAGAAAATTTCCAAAACCATTCGTCTACCAACTGGAATCAGCAGTTGGAAGGTTTGGTTAAACAAGGATGTCTCACTGAGAGGGATATCCAAGGGGAAAAAATTAAAGATTAGTCAGC
>ENA-OPDW01001722-OPDW01001722.1-human-gut-metagenome-genome-assembly--contig:-NODE-1722-length-11449-cov-1.961383_pt1 | contig 11449 bp, 10 predicted proteins | sample MGYA00241264_ERZ501508 | MGnify/ENA primary metagenome ERZ501508 (study PRJEB25962, sample SAMEA2042575) | human gut metagenome | biome: human gut; feature: human-associated habitat; material: faeces...
CCTGCTCACGGCTTCCCTTTACAGACATATTAATATTATCGGTATCGGAGAAATCTTCTGATAGATGTTCTGGTGTATCCTCTGCAACTAACGTTCCCTTATCTATAATAAGTACATAGTCACATATCGCATTCACTTCTGATAAAATGTGAGAACTTAAAATAATCGTATGCTTCTGGCCTAAACTTTTAATAAGAGCACGAATCTCAATAATCTGATTTGGATCAAGACCTACCGTCGGCTCATCCAGAATTAACAGCGGTGGATTTCCAATTAAAGCCTGTGCCAGTCCAACTCTTTGCTTATATCCTTTCGAAAGATTCTTTATTAATCTTCCCTTCATGTCAGAAATCTTTACTGCCTCTGTTACTTCATTAATAGAAGATTCTTTCTCTGTCTTTTTACGGATTCCTTTTAAATCACAGATAAAGTTCAAATATTCCGCTACAGTCATATCCTCATACAGTGGTGGGATTTCTGGAAGATAACCGATTAACTTCTTTGCCTGTATCGGCTGCTCTAAAATGTCATATCCTCCAATCTTCACTTCACCGGAAGTTGCTGAAATATATCCCGTCATTATATTCATTGTTGTGGATGTACCTGCGCCATTTGGTCCAAGAAGTCCCACGATCTGTCCGTCAGGCACCGAAAAACTGATATCTTTTACCGCATGATGTTTTCCGTAATCCTTGACTAAGTTTTTTACTTCTATCATAAAATAAGCCTCCTGTATAATTTTTATGTACTCCCGGAATCTTTCTGTCTTTAGAAAATTCATTGCAAAAGAAAATACCGGAAAGATTCCGGGAGTACACACTCAATGTATAGTATATTATTCTTAATTTACGATGATTTTGTGAACATATTCTTCTTTTCACATTAAGTTCACATTTTAAACAAATTTTGCAAAATGTCTTTTATTGATATTTTCTTAACTTTTGCTTTTCCATCTTTTCCCCTTTTCATTACTTTTTTGTTCTGCAATTTATACATGTTCATCCTTCACCGAACTCAAAAAATGAAATTCTTGCAGCTATATCTATCATTTTTATCCGTTTTTCACTTAAAAATCTTAAGTTAAATGTCTTGTTATGAAATTTTTTTTAAAAAAGTTGTACTTTTACTTATTCTTTTTATTGAATTACTTCACACAATATAGTATAATAGGTTTCGGCAAAAGAACTCGGTGAGAGATATGATTCTGATACTTTTTTGTCAATCATCGAGGATATAAAATATGTATAATACACAATATCAAGGAGGAACAGACTATGTCTTACGTTGATGACGTACTCGCAAAAGTTATTGCAAAAAACCCAAGTGAACCAGAATTCCATCAGGCAGTTACAGAAGTTTTTGAAACTATCCGCCCATTAATCGAGGCTAATGAAGAAGAATATAAAAAACAGGCTGTTTTAGAGAGAATCACAGAACCAGAAAGAATGATTAAGTTCCGTGTACCATGGGTAGATGATAACGGACAGGTTCAGGTTAACATGGGTATCCGTGTTCAGTTCAACAGTGCAATCGGACCTTACAAGGGAGGATTACGTTTTCATCCATCCGTAAACCAGGGTATTATCAAATTCTTAGGATTTGAGCAGATTTTCAAAAACTCTCTTACAGGACTTCCAATCGGTGGTGGTAAAGGTGGTTCTGACTTCGACCCTAAGGGCAAATCAGACCGTGAAGTTATGGCATTCTGCCAGAGCTTTATGACAGAGCTTTGCAAACACATCGGTGCTGACACTGACGTACCTGCTGGTGATATCGGTGTTGGCGGAAGAGAAATCGGTTACCTCTTCGGACAGTATAAGAGAATCAAAGGTCTTTACGAAGGCGTTCTTACAGGAAAAGGTTTAACATACGGTGGTTCCCTTGCAAGAACAGAAGCTACAGGATATGGTCTTGTATACTTCACAGAAGAAATGTTAAAATGCCATGACGATGACATCGCTGGTAAGACAATTGTTGTTTCCGGTGCTGGTAACGTTGCAATCTACGCTATCGAGAAATGTCATCAGCTTGGTGCAAAAGTTGTTACATGTTCTGATTCTACAGGATGGGTATACGATCCAGAAGGAATCGACTTAGATGCTTTAAAAGAAATCAAAGAAGTAAAACGTGCTCGTTTAACAGAGTACAAGAACTACCGTCCAAACAGCGAATATCATGAAGGACGCGGAGTATGGTCTGTTAAATGTGATGTTGCTCTTCCATGTGCTACTCAGAATGAGCTCTTCCTTGAAGACGCAAAACAGTTAGTTGCTAACGGATGTATCGCAGTTTGTGAAGGTGCTAATATGCCTACTACATTAGATGCTACTAAGTACTTACAGGAAAACGGCGTGATGTTTGCTCCTGGTAAAGCTTCTAACGCTGGTGGTGTTGCTACATCTGCTCTTGAAATGTCTCAGAACAGCGAAAGATTAAGCTGGACATTCGAAGAAGTTGACAGCAAACTTAAAAACATCATGGTTAACATTTACCACAACATTGATGACGCTGCAAAACGTTACAACAAAGAAGGCGACTATGTAACAGGCGCTAACATCGCAGGTTTCGAAAAAGTATTAAACGCTATGCTTGCACAGGGCGTTTGCTAATTTTCTTCCTTGACTATTGTTACAGAAATAAATTTTCTCTTGAAATCATTTTTTAAATGATATATAATCAAAGAAACGCAACGGAGTGTTCCATTTAGGAATACTCCGTTTTTTGTTTTCCAAATTTCTCTATTTTCGGATTTGAAAAACATTTTCCTGTGTATTATACAGTGCAGAAGGAGAAATCTCCACTCTATTCCACCTTCTGTAGTCAATGGCTACCCGCTTCGTATAGTAGTCATTCTCCTGCTGGCTTTTCTTTTGCCAACTATAAAGCCATGCAGGAACAGGATGCGTTTCTTATATTATTTATTATTTCGATTTACTTATTAATTTACTTTTGGAGGTAATATTACTATGGATAAAATAGATAGAAAGATTCTTTCTCTTCTTCAGGAGAATGCCCGTTACCCTTTAAAATACCTTGCACAAAAGGTATTCTTATCTTCTCCTGCCGTTTCTACGAGAATAGAACGTATGGAAAAAGCCGGCATTAACACCGGCTATCACGCAACAATTGACCCTGTTGCATTGGGATATCATATTACAGCATTCATTAATCTTACTTTAGACCCAAAGCAGAAAAATGAATTTTATCCTTATGTCACGGACTGCCCTAATGTTTTGGAATGTAACTGTGTTACTGGTACATATTCTATTATGCTGAAGGTTGCTTTTCCCAGCACAATGGAGTTAGATACCTTTATCGGGCATCTTCAGCAGTTTGGGAATACACAAACACAGATTGTGTTTTCAACGGCGGTTCCTCCAAGAGGGGTGGGGATTGAAACAGATGAAACAGATACAGCGGAGGAAATCAAAAAAGCATAATTATCAGATGCACTCTAAGATATTAGCTAAAAAATGTATTATATGATGGATTTTGATTCCGTTGTAAAAAACACAAATTCACAAAATACATCATAATACATTTTTTTACTGTTTGATAATGATTGATTATCTTTTTTGTCATTGAATAGATTTTATATCATTATTTTTCACTTATGATAAGGATGATTATGGAGTATTCGATATCCCCGGTAGATTTGTTCGTAGAGAACCATTCCGGTCATATTAGAGGACATCGTGAAGTCTGAGAAGACCAGGGGTTCTATAGGACCAGTACCCAGTTCTGCAAATTTATCCGTTGCTTCCTCATTCCATTCTGGTACAAAGAACATAACTCCTTTCATACCTGAACCTTCCCATTTTTTTAGCTGGTTGCTGAGTTTTTCTGAAGTAAGTTCTGCTTTGCCGGGCTGTACGAGTAGTTTTTTCATGCCGGTATCTTTCGTAAGCAGAGAGTTCCACTCTTTTTCTTTTTTTACAAATTTACAGCTTATTTTGCAGTAACGGCTGAGGCGTTTTTCGTATTCTGCGATAGCTTTTTTGCAGAATTTCTGTGATTTTTTGCGTTCTTGTATATATATTTCGTATTTCATGATTTTCCTGTATTTCTATTTTTGTGTAGGTTCTATTATGCATTCATCTCAAATTACACACCCTTCACTTTTTTATCACAGTCAGAAAACGAAAACACCATATACTCTTATCTGTGACCTCAGAGCAAGTGTTAGATGTGAGTGTTTCCACAAACACTCAACACACCGCGACCAACATCACAGATAAGAGTATATGGTGTTTTCGTCCGGTAAAAGCATAAAAAAGCGAACCAGAAGGGACTCGAACCCCCGACACACGGTTCCGGAAACCGTTGCTCTATCCAACTGAGCTACTGGTCCACAGGAAGTTTTCTTAAAAACTTCCGTTGTTTATAATACTATATTTTACATTATATTGCAAGGGAAAGTTTCTTTGTATCTTCGATAATCTTCGGCATTTTCCCGCAGTTTTTCTACTGCTTCTTTGATGCATTGTACAGTGTAATCTATTTCTTCCTGCGTGTTTTGATAACCGATTGTAAGGCGCAAAGTGCCGCGTGCGAGCTTCTCAGGAATTCCCATTGCAGTGAGAACGTGGGATGGAGAAGTGTCTCCTGTACTACAGGCAGATGCGGCGGAGGCGCAGATATTTTTTTCGTCTAATAAAAGTAATAGTTCATTGCCTTCGATGAATTGGAAACTGATGTTACAGTTACCTGGCAGTCTGTTTGTAAGACTTCCATTTAAGCGGCAGTATGGTATTCCTCTCTGTAATCTCCGTATTAAATAATCTCTTAATTGCTGTATTTCTTTCTCCCGGTACTCCCTTGTGGTAAATGCAATTTCTGCTGCTTTTCCCATTCCAGCGATTCCCGGAACATTTTCTGTGCCTGCCCGATGATCTCTTTCCTGTTTGCCACCGTGGATGTATTCAGGAAGAAGGATTTTTTTACGAATATAAAGGAATCCCACACCTTTGGGGCCGTTAAATTTATGAGCACTGGCACTTAACAGGTCAATATTTTCTTTTTTTACATCTATCAGAAGCTGTCCATATGCCTGTACGGCATCTGTATGAAATAAAATATCGTTCTTTTCGGCGATTTTTCCAATTTGTGCAATCTTTTGTATCGTTCCCACTTCATTATTAGCGTACATAACCGAAATAAGTATGGTGTCCTTTCGTATTGCTTTTTCAAGAACATCGAGTCGGATACTTCCCCATTCGTCTACATCAAGATAAGTCACTTCAAATCCCTGTTTTTCCAGATAGGCACAGCTATTTAGTATGGCATGATGCTCGATTTTACTTGTGATGATATGCCGTCCTTTTTCTTTTAACATTTGTGCTGCTGCTTTTATCGCCCAGTTGTCAGACTCTGTTCCGCCTGATGTAAAATAAATTTCTTCTGCTGACGCATTCAAAGTTTTGGCAATCTGTTCACGGACATTTTCTATCATGCCGCGATTCTCTGAGGACATTTGATAGACTCCAGAAGGATTCCCATATTTTTCACAAAAATATGGTCGCATTGCCACTTCTACTTCCAGGCGTACCGGTGTCGTAGCTGCATTGTCGAGATAAACCTGCTTCATAGACTTTCCTCTTTTCCATGATTTATTGATAGCTATTTTTTATGAGCAACTTCTGAATAGTTGCCTTCATTTTCGCATACAATCAAATAACCCTTTGCCTGCGGTGTCACTATGTCATACAAAAAAATGATTTTTACTGGAACATTAATCTTAACTCTCTCTGGTTTTCTGGCAAGAATACTCGGATTCTATAACAGAATATTCCTCTCGAACTTAATTGGTGCAAAAGAATTAGGAATTTATCAGCTTATTTTTCCAATCTACATGCTCTGCTTTTCTTTGTGCTGCCATGGATTTGAGACTGGCATTTCTAATCTCACCTCGCGTTTTTTTGCAAAGGGACAAAAAAAGAACGCACACCATCTCGTCCGACTTGGCTGCCTTCTTTCTTTTTGCCTCTCTATTCTACTGATGTTTGCCCTTTTTGAAGGTGCTGATTATTTAAGCACATTCATTTTAAAAGAAGCCTCCGCCGCTCCTTCCCTGAAAATTGCAGCTCTTTCTCTGCCTTTTGTTTCCATAAAAGCCTGTCTTCATGGTTACTATATTGGCTTAAATCATTCCAGTGTTCCAGCAGTCAGCCAGATTGTGGAACAAATTACCCGTGTGGGTGGGATTTATCTTCTGTCAATCTCTGTTTTTATTATGGGCGCTGATGCAAGAATTGCTGCCTGGGGAATGGTTCTTGGTGAAGCAATTTCCACGATATACACTATCCTTGCCTACTTTCGTAGACTGTTTTTCGAAAATAGTATCTTTTTCCAAAAAAATTTGCAGAAAAACAATTCAAATAAAAATAAGCAAAACAAGAAAATTTCAAATACAAAAAATCAAAATGAAAGGATTTCAAACAAAAATAATTCAGATAAAATTTTAAAAAATTATAACAAAAAATATGCTGATAAAAGAACATTCTCCCGGCAGGCAGATTCTTTCACCCTTTCCACAAGAGAACTTTTAGAGCACTTTTTTTCTTTTAGCATCCCTATTTCCATGAATCATTTCTGCCTTACGATTATCAGTAGTTTAGAAACTATGCTCATTCCTTTTATGCTTGAAATATTTTTTCACAGTCACTCACAAGCGTTAGAAACTTACGGCACATTAACCGGTATGGCATTGCCATTTCTTTTCTTTCCTGCTACCATTGTAAACTCTCTCTCTGTAATGCTCATGCCTGCGATTTCTTCGGCCTACGACCAAAAACAACACCGGCAGATGGAAAACACAATCTCTGCCAGCCTTCATTTTTGCCTTCTTATCGGCATTTTCAGCACCTTTGCCTTTCTTATTTACGGAACGGTACTTGGGGAGACTATTTTCCACAGTAAAGAAGCTGGACAGTATGTCTATTTATTTTCCGTTCTATGTCCATTTATGTATGCCGCACAGACAACTTCGAGTATTTTAAATGGATTTGGAAAGACGAAGCAGACTCTTTACCATAACCTTTTAGGGGTAGGCATCCGAATTTTCTTTATCCTGCTTCTTATTCCATCTAAAGGAATCCCCGGTTATCTCATCGGACTTCTTGCAGGCTATAGTCTTCAGCTTCTTTTGAACTTATTCTGCATTTATCAGATTGTACCTTTTTATTTTTCTGCAGAAAAGACTTTGCTTTTCCCCGTTCTAACAGCAATCGGCGGAGGCATTCTCTCCAAAAAATTCTGGGGAATTGCCTCCGCCGCACTGCCACTTTCTTCTTTTTATATTTTAGTAATAAGTGGCTTTCTTTATTTTCTTTTTTTTACTTTGTGTCAGATTTTTCGAGAAAGTGTTTAAAAAATACTTTCTGCAAGATGTTTGCTGCAATTTGTGGGAACGTGTTTACACAATTCGGGCAATCTGCTCGCATAAAATAAGACGCATCATCTGATGAGGAAAGGTCAATGCTGAAAAACTCAGCTTTTCATTTGCCCGTCGTACTACTTTATCTGCAAGGCCTAATGAACCGCCAATTACAAAAACAACATCTGAAGATACAGTAGAAAATACTCTCTCCATCCGTTTTTTCCACGCTGACGTACTGTAGTGCTTTCCGTCAATACAAAGTGCAATAACGTAATCATCGTCTTTTATCTTGCTTAAAATACGCTCGCCTTCCATCTCCCGAATCTGCCTTTCCACAGAAGCAGGACACTGATCAGGCGTCGGTTCATCGGGACACTCCATGATATCCATCGAATATTTTTTTCGGATTTCTTTTACATAAGCAGCAATACCATCTCTAAAGAAATCTTCTTTTACTCTGCCGACACAGACTATTTTAATTCCTGTCATACCTCTTAATCATCCCTGCGGTCGCCAAACAATAAAAGGAGACGCAGAAGCTGTAAAATAGAAGAAGCCGCTGCTGCAACATAAGTAAGTGCCGCTGCCGTAAGAACCTTTCTTGCTCCGGAAATCTCATCATCATAAAGAATATGCGAATTACCAAGAATCTTTAATGCTCTTGAAGAAGCATTAAACTCTACTGGTAATGTGACAAGCTGGAATATTACTGTAAGAGAAAATAACAGCACACCAAGCATAATCAATGTACGGCTTCCTCCAAGCACGATTCCGATTAAAATAAGCGGCCAGGAGATTGTCGCACCAAAGTTTACAACTGGCACAATCGCACCACGGATTTTAAGTGGTGCATAACTTTCTGCATCCTGAATCGCATGTCCGCATTCATGTGCCGCTACACCAATTGCGGCTACAGAACTGGAACGAAATGTTGCATCAGATAAATTCAGCACCCTGTTTGACGGGTCATAATTATCCGTTAAATCACCGGAAATATGTCGAATCTCCACATCATAAATTCCTGCTCCATGAAGGATTTTCTCTGCCGCTTCTGCCGCAGTAATTCCCGAATGACTCCTCACTCTGTTAAACTTTGCATAAGTGGACTTTACTCTTGCTGACGCAAGCAGGCAAATCACCATACCGATTATAACTAAAATATATGTCGGGTCCCAGTACATCCCGTAATATCCGCCATAATACATAGACTACACCTCCAATTTACTTATTTCTCAATACGGTATGCAGCAACCACTTCTGCTGTATACATATGATGATAATCCTTTTCCGGATACCATCTTCCATCTACTTCTGGATCAATGAATTCTTCTGGATTTAACTGTGTTTCCATAAGCTTCTTGCAGACAAATACCATGGTTCCTTCCTCAAAAGTAGGCTCTCCCTCTTCTGTCTCTACTACATGAAAATTTACCTTGCTGATCTTATCTTCATCTCTTCCAGATACCTTTCCAAGATAACCCATCTCCTGTTTGCGCTCACCATCAAAAAATGTCAGTGTAAAGGTATCTCCTGCATCCACAAATTCCTTTGTAAAACGCTGTGGACGAATACCAACTGTCACTACATTTTTTCCCCAGAAAACGCCCATCATTCCCCAGGAAGCTGTCATTGTATTTACTTTGCCTTCTTTCTTTGCAGAAATGAGCATCCAGTCCTGACCAATTCTCTGAAAAGGATTTACATTTGCTTTTGTTACATCAATTTTTTCGAACTTCATTATAATATCCTCCTAAAAATACATTCCAGTATAATATAGCATCTTTTTAACAAAAATAATAAAATATGCTTCTTTTCATTATCCTCTTAAGATTACCGTTCCACTAACTTATTTTAGTAATCCAGTTTCTTTGCTGCTTCTACAATCATTTCTTCTGTTACAACATATGGATAATGCTCTAAATCTTCATCTTTCACCATAAATGGCGCACATTTTGCTACTTCTTCTACTGTCACACCCACTTCAGAAAGCTTTGCTGGACGGCCCACTGTCTTATTAAATGCGATAAGCTTCTGGCATTCTTCCTCTTTTCCATCAATCGTAAGTAATAGCAATACACCAAAACCGACAACAACGCCATGCAAATGGTCTTCATCGAATCCTGGCAAATTACAAAGGCCGTAGAAGAAAGCGTGTGCAACTCCACCGTTATAATCCATCGTATGTTCTCTTGCCACAAGCAAGGCAACCCAGCCTGCAGTAAGGATATCAAGAGCAACCTGCTCTAACGCATAAGATGCCACTCCCTGTTCATTATCTTTTAACGCCTGTGCCCCATGCTCAACCATCGCTTCCATACACATGCGGCTAAGCTGGACACCCATCGCTTTAAAATGTTCTAACTTCTCGCCTCTTGCAGAAATACTGACTTCATAATACTTGGCATAAGTATCTCCAATTCCTGCCCAAAGATACTCTTTTGGTGCATTGGCAATAATTTCTGTATTGATAAATACATGCTTTGCCGGCTCTAAGAAATGCACAAACTTGCAAAATGTCCCGTCTTCATTATATACAATAGAAACAGCGGAAGTCGGTGCACAGTTCGATGCTATCGTAGGAAATGAAAAATATGGCTTTTCAAAATCAATACTTACAAGCTTACAAGTATCAATCGCCTTTCCTCCACCAACAGCAAATATCATATCTGCCTGCCGTACTGCTTCTAACTGTTCTAACTTTTTCGCATTGTTAAAAGTACATTCGCCTCCGAACCATACAAAATCAAGAATCTCTATTCCTGTATCTTTCACCGCGGCAAGCAGTTTATCCTTTGCGGCTGCCATCGCTTTTTTACCGCCAACAACAACTGCCTTCTTTCCATAAATATGGCACTGTTTTTCAATCTGTCTATATGCTTCCGGTCCTACCGTATACGGTGGAACCTGCACTGAATAATTCTCCATAACGTGCTCCTTTCTGTCCGTTTTATTATAGTAAAGTAATACTTAGCCGTCAATATGCGATTGGCATTCTTGTTCTTTCTCACCTTGTATGATACACTCATAGGGACTATTAATCTATTCATACACAGTTATGTACATCTAAAAACTTTTATACCTGATTTTGTGTGATAAATTGCCACCAAGTCAGATAGATAGGGCTTTTAAGAATACATAAAATAAAAAGGAGTGTTTCTACCTATGCTAAACAAACAATATACATCCATGTTACAGGAAAAAGACGTTATTTTTGAAATATTCCAATATGCCACCGAACGAGCAAAAGTTGTCGGAGCAGAGAACATTTATGATTTCAGTCTTGGAAATCCTTCCGTACCTGCACCTTCTATTGTAAATGAAACTATTGTCCAAAAAGTGAACACCTTAGACCCATTAGCACTTCACGGATACAGCCCTAGCTTTGGAATCATGGAAACCCGCGAGAAAATCGCCGCTTTCTTAAATAAAAAATACGGTTCTTCTTACAAAGCTTCTAATATTTTTATGGCAATCGGTGCTGCCGGAGCGTTAGCTCATGCTTTTCGTGCAGTAACAAACCCTGGAGATGAAATCATCACATTTGCACCATTCTTTACAGAATACAGAAACTATGTTGCAAGCTACGGATGTAATCTTCACATTTGCCCCTTGTTTTTCTGAATATAAACCATATACTGCTGGAGCAGGCTTAAAACTCACCATTATCCCGGCGGATATCGACACCTTCCAGATTAACTTCGCAGCATTTGAAGCACAATTAAATGAAAATACTACTGCTGTCTTAATCAATTCCCCAAACAACCCATCAGGAATTGTTTATTCCACAGAAACCATCAAAAAATTAGCAGACATTTTAACAGAAAAATCAAAAGAATTTGGTCATCCAATCTATCTTATCTCCGATGAGCCATACCGAGACATTATTTTTGAGGGAGTGGATGCCCCTTATGTGGCAAACTACTACAAAAATACCCTCACCTGCTATTCCTTTAGTAAATCTATCTCCCTTCCGGGGGAACGTATCGGCTATCTCGCCGTGCATCCAGATTGCATAGAAGCTGACAAGATCATCGAAATCTGTCCACAGATTTCCCGTACCATCGGACAAAA
>ENA-OPDW01001725-OPDW01001725.1-human-gut-metagenome-genome-assembly--contig:-NODE-1725-length-11421-cov-2.299050_pt1 | contig 11421 bp, 8 predicted proteins | sample MGYA00241264_ERZ501508 | MGnify/ENA primary metagenome ERZ501508 (study PRJEB25962, sample SAMEA2042575) | human gut metagenome | biome: human gut; feature: human-associated habitat; material: faeces...
GCTATACCAGAATTTTGAAGTTTTTAAGTCTCGTGAAATTATCCTTGAAGTCATGCCGAAAGGGGTTCATAAGGCTGTAGGCTTGAAACTTTTGTCTGATTATCTTGCCCTTGGTAAAAGTCAGGTTATGGCTATGGGAGATGAGGAAAATGACTTGACCATGTTGGAGTGGGCTGGTCTTGGTGTGGCTATGGCAAATGCTGTTCCTAAGGTTAAGGCTGTTGCCAAGGCAGTAACGGCAAAAACTAATGAGGAATCTGGAGTGGCTGAGGCCATCCACAAGTATATTCTAGAGAAATAAGGAGAACCAAATGGGTCTATTTGATCGATTATTTGGACAAGAGGAAAACCAGTCACAGGAGACTGTAGCAAATCAGGAAATTTCAGAAACTGAGGCCCTTGATAATCAAGACTTGTCAACAAGTGAAGGGACAAGCCAAAGTCAAACAGAACAGCTCAGTGAGTCAGAGACTCAAGTAGAAGAGATTTCGTCTACAGAATCTGTTGAAGAAAGCGAATCTACAGTGACAGAAGAAAGTGAAGTAGCGTCTGATGAGGACCTATCTGTTGATGATCAGGCCTCAAGCGAAGCAGAAGGCGTATCAAAGTCAGAAGAAAGCCAAGTCGCTGTGGATAACCACTTTGCGGATGTCATGGCTGATTACTATGCTAAGAAGGCTCAAGTAGCTGCAGCAGCGGAAAAAGGTGAGATAGTTACTTTTGAAGCGGTCCAAACCCGTAAGGTTGAGGAAACAGCTACAGAATTACCTGATTCCAAGACTGAAACAGAGCAAGAAAAGTATAATCGTACGCTTAAGAAGACGCGTACTGGTTTTGCTGCTCGCTTGAATGAATTCTTCGCTAATTTCCGTCGTGTTGATGAAGAGTTTTTCGAACAATTGGAAGAAATGCTGATTCTCTCTGACGTTGGGGTCAATGTTGCAACGCAATTAACGGAAGACTTGCGCTATGAAGCTCGACTTGAGAATGTCAAAAAGACTGAGGATTTGCAACGCTTGATTATTGAAAAACTTGTGGATATCTACGAGAAGGATGATGTCTACAAGGAGCAGATTAATTTCCAAGATGGTTTGACAGTCATGCTTTTCGTTGGTGTCAACGGGGTTGGTAAGACAACGTCTATCGGTAAGTTGGCGCATAAATACAAACAAGAAGGCAAAAAAGTTATGCTGGTAGCTGCCGATACCTTCCGTGCGGGAGCTGTCGCTCAGTTGGTTGAGTGGGGGCGTCGTGTTGATGTGCCAGTGGTGACTGGTGCTGAGAAGGCTGACCCAGCTTCAGTGGTCTTTGACGGTATGGAAAAGGCCCTTGCAGAGGGAGTCGATGTCCTTATGATTGATACTGCGGGTCGTTTGCAAAATAAAGACAATCTTATGGCAGAGCTTGAAAAGATTGGTCGTATTATCAAACGTGTGGTTCCAGAAGCACCTCATGAAACCCTCTTGGCCTTGGATGCTTCAACAGGTCAAAATGCGCTTAGTCAGGCTAAGGAATTTTCAAAAATCACACCTCTTACGGGTCTTGTTTTAACCAAGTTGGATGGTAGTGCCAAGGGTGGTGTGGTCCTAGCTATTCGCCAAGAGTTGGATATTCCAGTTAAGTTAATTGGTTTTGGTGAGAAAATTGATGATATTGGTGAGTTCCATTCAGAAGAATTCATGCAAGGTCTCTTGACTGGTTTGGTTTAAAAGAGTGTTTAAAAAGAGTGAGTACTGGGAAAAGGGATTCACTCTTTTTAATGGTGTCCTCACCTTGAAAAAAGTCACTTTTATTGGTAAAATAGTAAGGAAAAACGCATGCTCTGAAAAGTGAGCTGTAACTTAATCACTGAACAACCCCTAAGCCGTAAAAAGAGATGATTGCTTTCTCTTTTTTAAGGTGAGTCATAAGAAGATTTTTAATCTTAGTTTAAGGAGAAGACATGTCTGAACGTGGACTTTTAATTGTTTTTTCAGGGCCTTCTGGTGTCGGAAAAGGAACTGTTCGTCAGGAGATTTTTTCAAAATCTGACCACAAATTTGAATACTCAGTATCAATGACCACACGTGCTCAACGTCCTGGTGAAGTTGATGGGAAGGATTATTTCTTCCGTTCGCGTGAGGAATTCGAAGAGCTTATTCGTAATGGTCAAATGCTGGAATATGCTGAGTATGTAGGCAACTACTACGGAACACCTTTGACTTATGTCAATGAAACCTTGGATAAAGGTATTGATGTATTCCTTGAAATCGAGGTTCAAGGGGCCCTTCAGGTTAAGAAAAAGGTCCCAGATGCTGTCTTCATCTTTTTGACACCACCGGATTTGAACGAGCTTCAAGAGCGTTTGGTTGGTCGTGGGACAGATTCTGAGGAAGTTATTGCTCAACGTATCGAGCGTGCGCGTGAAGAAATTGCTCTCATGAGCGAATACGATTATGCCATTGTTAATGACGAAGTGCCATTAGCTGCTGAGCGTGTCAAACGTGTTATTGAAGCAGAACACTTCCGTGTTGACCGTGTGATTGGCCGCTATCGTAATATGATTTCAGAAAAGAAATTATCAGATAAATAAATTAGAAATAGGTATAGAATTATGATGTTGAAACCCTCTATTGACAAACTTTTGGATAAAGTGCCTTCAAAATATTCATTGGTTATTTTGCAAGCCAAACGTGCTCATGAATTGGCCGCTGGTGCTGAACCAACTCAAGAGTTTACGTCAGTAAAACCAACTCTTCAAGCCCTTGAAGAAATTGAAACTGGAAATGTGACTATTCACCCAGATCCAGAATCTAAACGTGAATTGGCACGTTTGAAAGTGATTCAAGCACGTCTTGCTGCTGAGGAAGAAGAACGTAAAATCAAAGAACAAATCGCTAAAGAAAAAGAAGAAGGCGATAAAATCTAAAATCAAAGTCTTGCTTTGGTTTATGAGGAGAGGGGAGCTGAGGCATAGTGTCTCAGCTTCCTTCTTTATGATGCATATCACTAGCTCAGGATTTCTGGAGTTTAGGAAATCGCTGGACCAAAGGTGAAGAGAGGAGATATATGGTTTTAGTTGCACAAATAATTGTAGATGTTCCTCTAATGCAGACGGACAGGCCTTATAGTTACCTTGTACCAGAATCCATGCAGGGGCAAATTACTATCGGTATGAGGATTCATGTGCCTTTTGGTAAAGGAAATCGTCTCTTGCAAGGGTTTGTTATTGGCTTTGGAGAGCAAGAAAATGTAAGAAATCTGCCAGACTTGAAGCCAATTGCGGAACTTTTGGATTATGAACCAGTCCTTAATCAGGATCAGCTGGATTTGGCTGACCAAATGCGACACACGGTTTTTTCCTATAAGATTTCCATCTTGAAGTCAATGCTACCTGGTCTCCTTAATTCGCAGTACGATAAGGTTATCATGGCAACTGATAAACTGGGTGAAGAGGAAAAAGAGACTCTCCTTCAAGGGCAGAATCATATTCTTTTCTCGCAGTTGTCAGAGGTACAACGTCAAGCCATTCCTCGTCTGGTCCAGTCTGGGCGTGTAACGGTTGATTACCTTGCTAAAGATAAGCAGAATATCAAGACTGAGAAGCACTATAGTGTTCAAAAGGGTATTCTCGAGACTTTGGCTATTTCGCAAAGGGCTAAGAAACGATTGGAGTTGCGAGACTTCTTGCTAGAAAAGAGTGAGTCTGGCAAGTTGACGGATCTCCACAAGCTTTTTTCACGAGATGTGGTTAAGTTTTTCATTGAAGCTGGTGCCTTGGTCATCACCGAAGTTGAGGTCAATCGTGCCGATAGCTACTTTGAAAAGGTAGAAAAGACAGATTTTCTTGAGCTTAATGCCCAACAGGCGCATGCGGTTGAAGAAATGACGTGCCAAATTGGACAAGGTGGCAAACCTTTCTTATTGGAAGGAGTGACGGGATCAGGTAAGACCGAGGTTTACCTGCATCTTATCGAGAGGACCCTGGCTATGAGAAAAACCGCCATTGTCTTGGTGCCAGAGATTTCCCTAACACCCCAAATGACCAATCGCTTCATTTCACGTTTTGGTGACTTGGTGGCGATTATGCATTCAGGCTTGTCAGACGGTGAGAAATTTGACGAGTGGCGTAAGGTTAAATCTGGTCAGGCCAAGGTTGTGGTAGGAGCGCGTTCGGCTATCTTTGCTCCTTTGGACAATATCGGGGCAATCATTATCGATGAGGAACATGAGGCTACTTATAAACAAGAGTCCAATCCTCGCTATCATGCTAGAGATGTTGCCTTGCTTAGGGCTAAGAGTCATGGATCTGTGCTTGTCCTTGGGTCAGCAACACCCTCTATTGAGACACGGGCGAGAGCTCAGAAAGGGGTTTACCATTTTCTTGAGTTGACACAAAGGGCTAATCCTAATGCTAAAATTCCGCAGGTGGAAGTGGTGGACTTCAAGGATTTTGTGGGCCGTCAAGAGGCGAGTGATTTTACACCACCTCTTTTGGAAAAAATCAGGGAACGTTTGGCACGTAAGGAACAAGTCGTATTGATGTTAAATCGTCGTGGGTATTCCTCTTTTGTCATGTGTCGTGACTGTGGCTATGTGGATGATTGTCCGAATTGTGATATTTCACTTACCTTGCACATGGATACCAAGACCATGAATTGTCACTATTGTGATTTTCAAAAAGCAATACCACATGTCTGCCCTAACTGTCAGAGTCGTCAGATTCGTTATTATGGGACTGGGACACAAAAGGCCTATGATCAATTGACGGAACTTTTGCCAGAAGCCAAAGTGATTCGTATGGATGTTGATACGACACGTAAGAAAGGGGCTCACGAGAAACTCTTGGAGGCCTTTGGAAGTGGCAAGGCCGATATTTTGCTCGGAACCCAGATGATTGCCAAGGGCTTGGATTTTCCAAATGTTACCTTGGTAGGGGTCTTGAATGCAGATACGTCGCTAAATTTACCAGATTTTCGTTCGGCTGAGCGTACCTTCCAACTCTTGACTCAGGTGGCTGGTCGTGCTGGTCGTGCGGATAAGGAAGGGGAAGTTATTATTCAAACCTATAATCCTAGTCATTATGCCATTCGTTTTGCACAGCAACAGGATTATGAAGGTTTCTACGCCTATGAAATGGGGATTCGACGTCAGTTGGCCTATCCGCCTTATTTCTATACGGTAGGAATTACGCTTTCTCACAAGGATGAAGAGTTTGTGGTTCGCAAGAGCTATGAGGTTATGGCTTATTTAAGAGAGCACCTGTCAGACAAGGTGACCTTCCTAGGGCCTACGCCTAAGCCAATTGCCCGAACACATAACCTTTATCACTATCAGATTATTATCAAATACCGTTTTGAGGATAACTTGGAAGAAACACTTAATAGGGTCCTTGACATGACTCAGGAACCTGAAAACAAGGACCTGCGTTTGATTATTGATCACGAACCTCAGAATTTTACCTAATCTAGAAAAGGAAGAATATGACAAAATTAGTATTTATGGGAACGCCTGCCTTTTCAGCGACAGTGCTGGAAGGACTTTTGACCGATGAGCGTTATGATATTGTCGCTGTGGTGACGCAACCAGACCGTGCTGTCGGCCGTAAAAAAGAAATTCGCATGACACCGGTCAAGGAAGTAGCCTTGGCGCATGACTTGCCAATTTATCAACCGGAAAAATTGTCAGGGTCAGAAGAAATGGCGCAATTGATGGCACTTGGTGCTGATGGGATTGTTACTGCAGCTTATGGACAATTTTTACCAAGCAAGTTGCTTAATAGCATGGATTTTGCGGTGAATGTCCACGCTTCTCTCTTGCCAAAATACCGTGGTGGGGCACCTATTCATTATGCCATTATCAATGGGGATGCAGAAGCAGGTGTGACAATTATGGAAATGGTCAAGGAGATGGACGCTGGTGACATGGTTAGCCAAAAGGCCTTGCCAATTCTTGACGAGGATAATGTTGGTACCATGTTTGAAAAATTGGCCGTCTTGGGTCGTGACCTTTTGCTTGAGACCTTGCCTGCCTATATTGCTGGCGAAATCAAACCTGTTCCTCAAGATGCCAGTCAGGTAACGTTTTCGCCAAATATTAGTCCAGAAGAGGAGCGTCTTGATTGGAATAAATCGTCTCGTGACATCTTCAATCAAATCCGTGGTATGTACCCATGGCCTGTGGCACATACCTTGCTTGACAGCAAACGTTTCAAAATTTATGAAGCGGACTTGGTAGAAGGTCAAGGACAGGCTGGTCATATCATTGAAAAGACCAAGAAGAGTTTGGTAGTTGCGACTGGTCAAGGAGCCATTTCACTTAAGACAGTTCAGCCTGCAGGAAAACCCCGTATGGCTATTGCTGATTTCCTTAATGGGGTCGGACGCAATCTTGAAGTAGGTGATGCATTTGGCCAATGATTGGAAAAAAACATCCCGTGGACAGGCACTTGAAGTCTTAGAAGAAGTCTTCCAGGAAGGAGCTTACTCAAATATTGCTCTCAATGCCCATCTGAGCAAGTCGCATCTGACAGATAAGGACAAGGCCTTGGTGACGGAAATTGTCTATGGGACCGTAGCTCGTAAGATTACGTTGGAGTGGGTCCTAGCCCATGTCATCGAGGACCGTGACAAGCTTGAACCTTGGGTCTATGACTTATTGCTTTTGAGCCTCTATCAGTTGGCCTATTTAGATAAGATTCCAGCCCATGCGGTGGTTAATGATGCCGTTTCTATTGCTAAAAATCGTGGCAATAAAAAGGGGGCTGAGAAGCTGGTCAATGCGGTTCTTCGTAAACTATCTAGCCAGCCTTTGCCAGATCCAAGCACAATCAAACGTGTCAATAAACGCTATTCTGTTCAGTATTCTCTACCTGTATGGTTGGTTAAAAAACTTATCGACCAGTATGGAGAGAATCGTGCCCTTGCTATTTTCCAAAGCCTTTTTGTGAGAAACAAGGCTAGTGTGCGTGTAACGGATGCGTCACGTTTGGAAGAGATTGCGGAGGCCACTGGGGCTGAGTGTTCAGTATTATCCCCAGTCGGGCTTGTTAAGTCTTCAGGTTACTTTGCTGGGACAGATTATTTTAAAGAGGGCTTGTTGACCATTCAGGATGAGACCAGTCAACTGGTTGCGCCAACTTTAGGGATTCAAGGTGAGGAAGAAATTCTGGATGCCTGTGCGGCACCTGGAGGTAAGACGGTACATATGGCCTCATATTTGACGAGTGGACATGTGACGGCGCTTGACCTCTATGATCATAAGCTTGCTCTTATCGAAGAAAATGCACAACGTCTTGGTTTAGCTGATAAGGTTAAGACTCAGAAACTGGATGCTAGTCAGGTACATCAAGTCTTTCCAGCTGATAGTTTTGACAAGATTTTAGTGGATGCACCTTGTTCAGGAATTGGGCTCATTCGTCGGAAACCTGACATCAAATATAACAAGGATCTCCAAGACTTTGAGTCCCTCAAGGCTGTGCAGTTGGATATCCTATCCAGCGTTTGTCAAACCCTACGAAAAGGTGGTATAATAACATATAGTACTTGCACCATCATAGCAGAAGAAAATCAAGAGGTGATTCAAGCCTTTCTTGAGAGCCATCCTGATTTTGAGCAAGTTGCCTTAGACCATCCATGTAAAGACATCGTGGTCAATGGCTGTTTGGCAATTACCCCCGAACAGTATCTAACTGATGGTTTTTTTATCGCTCAGTTGCGTAAGAAAGTCTAGGGTTACAGAGGAGGAAACACTGACGCAAGTCAGAAAGAAAATTATGGAAATATCATTATTAACGGACATTGGCCAAAAACGGTCAAATAACCAAGATTTTGTTAATAAATTTGTCAACCAAGCTGGTGTTACCCTTGTCGTTGTTGCAGACGGGATGGGTGGACACCGTGCTGGAAATATTGCCAGTGAGATGTCAGTGACTGATCTTGGTCGCGACTGGATTAACACTGATTTTAGTGAGTTGAGTCAGATTCGTGATTGGATGATTGCTGCCATTGATGCAGAAAATCGTAAAATTTATGAACTTGGCCAAAACGAAGAATATAAGGGAATGGGAACAACTATCGAGGTTCTTGCCTTTGTTGATAATGCTGTGATTTTCGCCCATGTTGGGGATTCACGTATTGCCCTTATCCGTAATGGTGAGTATAAGCAATTAACGAGCGATCACTCCTTGGTCAATGCTCTTATCAAGGCTGGTCAGTTGACAGAAGAAGAAGCTGCAGTTCACCCACAACGTAATATTATTACGCAATCTATAGGGCAAGCTGCTCCAGTTGAAGCAGATCTTGGTGTTCAACAATTGGAACCGGGAGATTATATTTTGGCCAATTCAGATGGATTGACTAATATGATTTCAATTGAACAGATTATTCATATTGTTAACAGTCCTGGTCTTGTCGAAGAAAAAACCAGTCGTTTAGTTGCTGCTGCCAATGAAGCCGGTGGTCATGATAATATTACAGTTGCTCTCATCGAAGTAGAAAGTGAGGAAGGATAATGATCCAAGTTGGCAAATTGTTTGCTGGACGTTATCGAATCCTTAAATCTATCGGACGTGGTGGTATGGCGGATGTTTATCTGGCTAATGACCTGATTCTGGATAATGAAGAAGTGGCCATTAAGGTGCTTCGTACCAATTACCAAACGGATCAGGTGGCTGTGGCGCGTTTCCAGCGTGAAGCGCGTGCCATGGCAGAACTCAGTCATCCTAATATCGTTGCTATCCGAGATATTGGCGAAGAAGACGGCCAGCAGTTCTTGGTGATGGAGTATGTGGATGGTTCGGACTTGAAGAAATTCATTCAAGACCATGCACCATTGTCTAACCAAGATGTTGTGCGTATTATGGGGGAAGTCCTTTCCGCCATGACTCTTGCCCACCAAAAGGGTATTATTCACCGTGACCTTAAGCCACAGAACGTTCTATTAACTAAGGATGGTAGAGCTAAGGTTACAGACTTTGGTATCGCAGTAGCATTTGCTGAAACCAGCCTGACACAAACTAACTCAATGTTGGGGTCAGTCCATTATTTGTCACCAGAACAGGCACGTGGTTCTAAAGCCACTATCCAAAGTGATATCTATGCTATGGGGATTATGCTCTTTGAAATGTTGACAGGGCATATCCCTTTTGATGGCGATAGTGCAGTAACCATTGCACTTCAACATTTCCAAAAGCCCCTGCCATCGATTTTGGCTGAGAACCGTAACGTTCCTCAAGCTTTAGAAAATGTTGTTATTAGAGCAACTGCTAAAAAGCTTGAAAATCGTTACAACAGCACTTTGGAAATGAGTCGCGACCTAGTAACTAGTTTGCATCCTAGTCATAGTCGTGATTCTAAGGTAGTTTTTGATGACATGACGGATGCTAAGACCCTGCCAAAGGTTGATTCAGTTTCATCAGTAGGTCCTGAGAAAAAGATTTCTCCTAAACCATCAGAGCCTACACCGGCTCCAAGCAAACAACCGAGGGAAAAAGCTTCTCTATCTAAAAAAAAGAAAAATCTCTTTTCAACTCTACTCAAGGTTTTACTAGGCTTCGTCTTTATAGGAATTATCATTTTTGCCTATCTTGTTTTTACCAATCCTGACAATGTCCAAGTACCAAATGTTGTAGGTCAAGAGTTGTCAACAGCTCAGACGAAACTTGAAAGTGCAGGCTTTAAGGTTGGCGATGTTAAAGAAGTCGAAAATGATTCAGTCAATAAGGGCAAAGTTATCAAGACCGACCCTACAGCTGGGACAATGCGTAAAGAGGGAGCAAGCATTGATGTCTATGTTTCTTCTGGTAGCAAAGGTTTCACTCTGAAAAATTACAAGGGGAAAAATTATAAGGATGCCATTGAGGATTTAACCTCGAATTATGGGGTTTCCGAGGATCAGATCGATATTCAACATGTCGAAGACGATAATGCTAAAGAAGGCGAAATTCTATCTCAAAGTTCGGAGAAAAACAAGTCCTTCAATCCTAAAGATAGTAAGGCAAAAATCAAGTTTCGTGTGGCAACTCCTAAGACTATAACTATGCCTGATGTGACTGGTTTAACTGTCTCGACAGCAGTCCAAACCTTGAATAGTAAAGACATTTCAAGTAGCAGTATTGAGTATCATGACTATAATACTGGTGTTAAGTTGGATAAGAGTAAGGTACCTAGTAATACAGAGGTCCTTTATCAAGATCCTCAAGTTGGTACTGCTGTTGATGGCACAGTGATTCTCTATGTTTCAGTCGTAACTAAGAGTTCAAGTATTCAACAGTCAAGCTCAGCAAGTACGACACAATCGCCGTCATCTACAAGTTCTAGTTCTGAAAGTAGTACAGCTTCTAGTACCGAAACAGCTACAGAAGCTACTCACACAGAGCAATAATGAGTTTGAAAATTTTAGATATAAGAAAAAGAGAGGCTTTCTGACTCTCTTTTTGATTCAATTGCTTGGGAATTTTAAAGTGGCTGCTTGTCAGGGATGGCAGATTCTTTTATGATGAACGCGCATCACATAGAGGAGAGGCGTAATGAGAAACCGTAGAAAACTGAAAAAGGTATATTATTAGCTACGATATTGTCATGACGGTTCTAGCCCTTCTTTTCATAGGGAGAGTAATTTTTTGATTTGGTTGGGTTGATTACTATTGGGAGACATTCTTTTCTATCTATTAATCAGACCATTACCCTTAAATTTGCTTTAGATTATACTATTCGTTTTTCCTTGGCACTTCGGGAGCGGATTTTTGTAAAAACGCATGTGTTGGACTTGTTGACCATCATTTCTTAAAATGAAGTATTCACCTTCCTTTGTTTTTCAAGGCTGGAACGCTTTGATCGTTTGGAAAAAATCTCACGTTGAATTGGTCTAAGTAGTAAGTTTAAGCATAATTCAAATCGTATTAATCGTAGAAATGGTTTTCACTTTTTGTTTTCGGCTAATAGTATTATCATCCTTATCAGTAGTAGTATTATTGCCCGTGTGGAGCATCATAATTTTATAGATGATATTTGGTGATCTGTGGCAACAGTTACCACAGTAGGTTACGGGGATATTGTCCCTAAAAACCTCGTAGGTAAGGCAGTTGCTGTTGTGCTCATGTTTAGTGGAATTGCTACTCTGGGGTTGTTGACAGCTCTCTTAATAATATTTTTTTCGTTCAGGTCGCTAAACTGAACGAAAAATAGCTGAGCTTGAGAAGGAGTTGGCTGAATAACGTGTCATTCTTGAGGAAATCAGAAGTACGGTGCTTGCTATGAGTAGGAAAATGAATAAGAACGACGACTAGGTTTTCTGTAGATTAAAGATTGTGCTTCCTATGATGGGGGTGCTTTTTTGTCGCTATCTCGTATAGCCAGTAATCTCTCGAACTAGTCCTCTTTGTCAATTAGTCCAAAATTTGATAGAATGAACCCTGTATACTTTTATTTGAGAGGTCCTTAT
>ENA-OPDW01001728-OPDW01001728.1-human-gut-metagenome-genome-assembly--contig:-NODE-1728-length-11415-cov-5.007746_pt1 | contig 11415 bp, 9 predicted proteins | sample MGYA00241264_ERZ501508 | MGnify/ENA primary metagenome ERZ501508 (study PRJEB25962, sample SAMEA2042575) | human gut metagenome | biome: human gut; feature: human-associated habitat; material: faeces...
ATGATTCCCGCTATTAGGGCTCATTGGGGACTTGCACCCGTTAGCTAATACTCATACCGAGCATACTACAACAAAGCCTGTAACGGATATATCCCGATACAGGCTTTTATTATTATCAGAAACGGAAGCTTACACCTGCCATGGCATTAAATCCTTGAACGGGGTAACCAGCCTCGGTTATGTAATCTTGATTCAGCAAATTATTGAAACGTACAAAAACATTCAAGCTGTTAAAGAACTTATACCCTGCAGAAAGTGAAAGATTATTTATTGCATCGGCTTTTTCCAGTTCTCCAGCCTTTACACGTCCCTCATAACGATAGACTGCCGAAATCCAAAACTCATCATACACCTTTGCACGAGCAGAAGCATCTAATACAAATTCCGGCTTCAAGTAAAGCAACACTTTTGCTTCATCTTTTACATTCCAGCCATAATATGTTCCACCTACGGAGAAATCAAAAATATCTTTATATCCATAAGCAGCTTTTATTCCTCCATATCCAACTTTTGCCTTTTCTTGCATCAAGAGTGAATAGCAGTACGGGAAGTCGGTGTCTGTTATATCCGGATAAAGATGGAAAATCTCATCTTTAGTCACACGGTATCCTCCAAATAAATGGAAGCCCAGTCCAGGTAATGGAGATGCTTTAAAACCGACCTGAAGATCCGCCGGTGTATAGGAAGTACGCATCTGGTTTATTACTCCCCAGTATGGAGATTCTTCATTCTGCTGACGAAAATCGTTCAACCGGATCCCTCCTGTCGCATGCAGATAAGCCACATAGGTATCAGCAAAAGTATAATCCAGCTTAACATCCGGAGCAGCTTTTATACCACTTCCATTGGCCGACTGCCAGTCAACATGAGCTCCCACACGCAACCGTATATTATCATTTTCAAGCGTATAATAAGGATTCAACTGCAACAATGTATAATCAGCCTGTTCCGCATCATAAATCAGGTTATCCATACCCAAAGCAATGCCTACATGCTGTTCCTCGTTCAACGCTCCGGAAATAAATCCGACAGTATGAAAAATATTTTCCGAACCGTGACGCATATAAGGAATGTCATACTTGCGGCTAAAGCTGCGCAAGCCTGTCTGTAAAGAGAATTCCACAGGCAATTCACCTTCTACAGAAGCTATGCCTACATATCCTTCACCTAAGGTATAACGCTGACGGCTCGTTTCATATAAATTCTGAATACTTTCATCTCTCACAGGCATATAATTGAATACCTGAGATACAAAAGCTCCACCTAAAGAAAGTGAAACAGTCCGGAAATCATGTTTATAATCCAATGATACATCTGTACGGTAAAAGCGCGACTTCCATTCTCCTTCTTCAGGAAGCAGAGAAGAAATATTTCCATTCATACCATATAGAGAAGCCATAAACTGTAAACGGTCCTTGCGAGAAATATCCCAAAGATACGAAGCCTTGAGGTCTACATTATTCCGGTTACCATAAGCTCCTCTGATATATCCTCGCGGCGCATCAACCTGCTTCTGTTCACTTGTTATGGCTTCCATCGGAGAAAAGCCCCAGCTTGTCAACGGACGAACCGATGTTGCATAATCTATATGCTGTTTGGCAACAGCAGGCTCTTCCACTTTCGGCAAGACATTCACTTTAAATGCGTCCATAACTTCAGGATTATACTGATTTTCCACTACAACCGTACGATTCAGTGTAGAATCTTTCACCTGTTCCTGTGCATAGCCTTTTACTACGGGCGACAATGCCGCAGCTACTAAAATTGCAGATATATGTTTCATTGTTTACTTCCCTTATTTAGTTTAGCCAATCGAGTTTCTATCATTTCCGCAATATCATCATCTGCCTGATAATTCTGCTGCAATGACAACAAATATTGCTTGGCATCCAAGTTACGTCCAAGTTTCATGTACACATCCGACAACAGGACAAAACTTCTGGCCAGCCAGTAAGCATGCGGGGTACTTACCTCTATATAATCAAGTACCTCTTTCTCTGCCTTTCCTGTTTCTCCATTGTCAAAATAAAGTTGAGCCAACAAATATTTAGCTTCAGCTCCATATACATTACGGGTATCTTTTGCCAAAACAGCCAAGTCGCCTGCTGCTTCCTTATTCTGTCCTTCGGCAAGAAGAGCTTTTGCACGATAATAATGCGCCTCATTAGCTAATTCGGGAGCCAGCTTGCTTTCAGCAATCAGACCCGAAGCCACAGAAATAATTTCCTGACAATCTTTCACCATCCAGGCACTGCGCATAGCTCCTGTACGTGCAGTCACACGTTCTTCCTGCGATACAGCACGATCTGCCATACGTTTATAAAGTCCCAATGACTTTTCATATTCTTTTTCACGATAAGCAATGTCAGCACACATAGCCATCGCTTCGCCAGAGAATTTATTATCAGGATATTCGACAACCTTATCCAAGTGTGAAACAGCCCCCGTGTAATTCTTCTCATTATAATCAATCAAGCCCAGATAATAATGAGCATCTACACTAAATGCTCCTTGTGGGAAAGATTGCAGGTAACGTACAAAGCTGTTTTTAGCTTCAGTGATATTTCCACGCATATACACACGTTCGGCTGCCACATACGTCAGCGAGTCACGTTCATTCACATCAAAATTGGCTCCTCCCGGAATCGTAGAAACAAAAGCCATATAGTCGTCTACCCGGTTCAGGTCAATATAGATAGATTTCAAATCGCGCTGAGCCAGACGAGCTTCTTCACTACCCGGATAAGTAGAAATTACTTTTTTGTATGCAGCTATAGCCTCATTATATTTATCATTCTGATAATACAACAAACCTATCTCATTTGCTGCCCGACGAGAAAGCGGACTTTCCGGATAACGTTGAACCAAAAGAGAATAACGCTTTACAGCATTATCATTGTCTTCCAGCTGCACGAAAGCACGTCCCTGTTCATAAAGTGCATCATCCAGATACTGTGACTCAGGGAATCCTGTTATCAAACGGTTCAGCAATTCAATTTTCTTACCATACTCACGCTGCAAGCCCTTGATAATACTCTGCTGGAACAACGAGTAATCTGATAACGACATCGAATAACCGGATGCTTGTGCATACTGCGCATCGGCTGCATCAAATCGGCGTGCATAGAAATTACAGTCACCCATTCGATTATACACATCAGCTACGACATCGTTCTCCAGACGAATCCCCGATTCTGCACAGCGGGTAAACCAAGTCAACGCCTTATCGTACTGCTTTTGCTTAAATGCTGTATAGCCCAGGTTATACAAAGCCAGTCCATACTCTGTAGAACGACGGTCGGGAGCAAACTCCAGATACTGGCGGTAATCGGATGCAGCAGCACCGTACTGTTCCAGACGATACTTTGACTCTCCACGCCAATAATAAGCATCAGCCTGAGTCTGCTGGTTATAACGTCCCAACTGAAGCGATTGAGAGAAATATTCTATAGCATTTTCGAAAGCAGCCTGTGCAAAAGCCTGCGTACCCAGACGGAACAACAATTTTTGCTTAGCTTCCAGAATACGGTTACCCGGACGGCTGATTTTAGCAATAGAATTAAGTGCAGCCATATAGCTGCGAGTATTCATATATACTTCTATCAAATAATCATTTACCTTTTCTGTATAAACAGAGTTAGGAAATTCATTCAGGAAACGTTCGAATACCGTAACCGATTCAGCAAACGGAGAATAGGATGTTTCGTGTATACACAAAGCATAATTATAAAAAGCCTGCTCCTTGATGTCACGGTCATAGTTCATCGCAGACGCCTGTTCAAAAGCCATTCGTGCCCGATTTCGTTCTTTCAATTGCAAATAAGCAAGTCCCATGTGCAAATAAGCATTCTGCGTCAAGGCATCTTGCACAGTAGTCACCTCACCCAATGCAGCAGCTGCTTCCGAGTAGACCCCCGTATAGAAGAAACTCATTCCTAACTTATACAACGAATTTCTTTCAGCATGTTCCTCAGTCTCGCTGCGATAAGCTGACAGATAATCAATGGCAGCAGCATATTGCTTCAAGCCGTAACAAGCTTCTCCGCAAATGCGTTTCATCTCTATTGCCTTTTCCTGGCGTGGATAAGCTTCGAGATAAGTAGATGCGATCTGTCTGGCCTGCTGGTAATTTCCTCTGACCAGATGAATATCGGCTATATAGTAAGGCGACAAAGCCGCATACTTAGAAGATTCGCCTGTCTCACGAAATCCCTGCAAAGCCTTATCGTACTGTTTTTGCACATAATCGATATAAGCCAGATGATAAACGGCATCTATATGATATTCACTGCTCACCTCTTTCAGAATACTGAACCAGACAGCAGCTTCCTGCAAGTTTCCCATTTTCAGATAAGCAGTTCCCATACGCAAGGTACAGGCATCCCGCTCAGAATCAGCCAGCAAATCGAACTGGCATCCTTTAAAACAAGCAATAGCCTCTGGATATTTTTCCTGGAAGAAATAGGCAGAAGCGATAAGAGATTGCACCCGATTGGCATAACGCGAATCCGGATATTGTTCCAGATACCCTTCCAGCTGCTTAATACAGTCAGGAGATTTCAGTTCATACGACGTGCAAGCAATCATATAAGCGGCTTCATCAGCCAATGAAGCCTGCGGTTTCTGCTGTACAAAGCGCGACAAGGTCTGTTGCGCCGCTGCATAGTCACGACGAAGAAATAACTCTTTTCCATCGTCAAACAGACGACGGGAATCTGTCAGTGGCTCAGTCTGCTGTGCCATTCCCATCAAAGGCAATACACACATGGCTCCTGCCACCCATACATGTTTCTTGTTCTTCATATCTGCAAGATATTATTATTCTTATTTCTTTTTATGCTCTTCTAAAAAACGAGCAACACCCTGACGGACCGAATCCAGTCCAAATTCTTCCGGACGAACCTGATCCAAAGGCATCCAAAACGAATCGGCCACATCATCCATTGCCAGCAATTTGCTATCATCTGCCACCCGGCATAGAAAAAACAAATCGAGGGTATGTACCAGAAAACCAGAATACAAATAGGTATTAGGAAGCGAAAACAAATAAGTTGCCTCTACAACCTGTAAACCGGTTTCTTCACGAACTTCACGTGCAACACCCTCCTCTCCAGTTTCTGCCATATCGATAAAACCTCCCGAAAGGTCGAGTGTTCCCTTTGCCGGCTCTTTTCCTCTCCGGCATACCAAAAGTTCATTTCTAGCATTCAAAATAAAAGCAACCGTAGCGGCACTTGAATTAAAATAATAAGTAAAACCGCAGTCGGCACATTTTTTTGCTTTCTCATTTCTTATCTCGAAATGAGAGGATCCGCACTTGGGACAATATTTAAACAAATCCAGCGGGTGCATATCTTAAAAGATTTATAATATTTAACTCTACAAAGATAGGATAAATGAAAACACAACAGGGGAAGTTAACACAAAAAAATATATAAGTAAGGTATTCACCTGAGAAAGGAGTGATAAACATCCGTCTGCAAAAGTAAAAAGCTGTCAAAAAACTATCTATATTTGCCAGTCAAATTATAAAAAGAGAGAATCATGTTGGAACGAGATTACATTATGCGGTTAATCAGACAGTTTTTCGAAGCTTTGGAAAAATTAAAAGAAGAGAAAGCCGAAAAACAATCATCAACTCTTCAGCTGGAAATCCATAGCATGTATCGTGCCTATTTTCACCAGCCTGAAAGTTTTTTTTACGAACAAGATGCCGAATTCATCCTTCATTACCTCCAAACGGAATTTCCCAAGCAGGAATTCCTTCAACGGATAGAGATGCTCTCCGTACTGCTATGTTATGACGCTTCCATAAAAAGCTCTGCCAAAGAGAAAAAAGAACTATACCGTAAGGCACTGTATACGATGGAATACCTGGATACACATAGTGATACTTTTTCCTTCGAAAGAAGACGAAAAATAGGCGAAATCAAAGCAGAAGTAGACGAATAGCTAATATTTTCTGTTCTTTTCTGTAAAAAAAAATATGTTTTTTATCGGCTTTTATAAGACTTATAAAAAAGTTTTCCTATATTTGCTTACAAAATGATAATATAGATTGCTTATTATGGAAAAAATTGATAACCTAGACAAACAGATTCTGGAAATTATTTCGCAGAATGCTCGTATTCCGTTTAAAGACGTTGCTGCCGACTGCGGTGTTTCACGTGCAGCCATTCATCAACGTGTACAGCGATTGATCGACTTGGGAGTTATCATTGGTTCGGGTTACCACGTAAATCCCAAAAGCCTGGGATATAGCACTTGTACATATGTAGGAATCAAGCTGGAAAAAGGTTCCATGTACAAAAGCGTAGTAGCCGAACTCGAAAAAATTCCTGAAATTGTAGAATGCCATTTTACTACCGGTCCGTACACAATGCTGACTAAGCTATATTCAACAGATAACGAGCATCTGATGGAATTGCTGAACTCCAATTCAGGAAATTCCCGGTGTGACTGCAACGGAAACCCTGATTTCACTCGAGCAGAGCATTAAGAAGGAAATTCCTATCCGCAAAGAAAAATAAGGATGGACTGGCTTGCAACTCTCCATTTTGAAGGAATAGTAATAGGCATATGTACTTTTCTAATAATAGGACTGTTTCATCCTATTGTAGTTAAAGCCGAATACTATTGGGGAACACGTTGCTGGTGGTGGTTCCTGCTGCTAGGCATTGCAGGTATCATTGGTTCGGTACTTATCGGTGACATATTGATATCGACATTACTGGGCGTATTCTCTTTTTCCTCTTTCTGGACCATCAAAGAAATATTCGAGCAGCGAGAACGGGTGCTGAAGGGATGGTTTCCCATGAACCCTAAACGTAAACATGAATACGAATCCCGATCTTGAAATTCTGCATCAGAAAACTATTTTATAATCACAGATTCCATTGGTTTAATTAATACTTGCATTAACGGACCAATGGAATCTGTGATTTTTATTATATCTTTATTGTTCCCGATCAATGCGGGTTATATTCCTGCAAAGGCAGTTCTCCTCTCAATGCTCCAAGTGCATTCATGGCCAAAGCTCCCATCTCATCCTCACCAGGAATAACTACAATACGAGCAATGCCTTCCAGCCATTCACGAAGTAAAGCTACACAATATTTGTTGTTGGCGATTCCTCCGGTCAGAATAACAGCATCTGTCTGTCCGTGTAAGGCAACATGCATCGCTCCTACCTGCTTGGCTACTGTATAAATCATAGACTCCAGCACCAGTTTATGTTTTTTATCGCCGGCATTTGCCCATCGTACAATAGTAGGTACGTCGGTTGTACCCAGATGAGCCAACAAGCCTCCTCTGCCATTCAGCATTTTACGAATTTCCTGATAAGTATATTTGCCGCTGAAGCACAAATCTACCAGTTGCCTGGCCGGAATTGTACCTGCACGTTCCGGGCTGAAAGGTCCTTCCCCGTTCAGCGCATTATTTACGTCAATCACTTTTCCGTAATGATGCGCACTGACAGAGATTCCTCCTCCCAGATGTACAACTATCAGATTAAGCTCCTCGTATTTTTTGCCAATCCGGGCTGCATAATTACGAGAAACCGCCCGACTGTTCAACGCATGGAAAATAGAGATACGAGGAATCTCCGGAATACCGGTCAGCCTGGCTACATCACACAGTTCGTCGGTGACTACCGGATCTGCAATAAAAGCAGGACATCCTGCCGAAGCAGCCAGTTCATCTGCTATCAGAGCTGCCAGATTGGAAGCGTGTTCCATATCAGCATGCCACAAATCGTGCTTGATACGCTCATTTATCCGATATACCCCACCGGGAGTAGGCTTCAGTAATCCCCCGCGGGCAATGATAGCATCGAAGCACAAGGGAATTCCAGCCTCCCGCAAAGCTTCTGTAACATGCAAGCGACGATATTCATATTGCTCATTAATATGATGAAAAACCGACAAGTCTTTTGCAGAATGAAATACACTTTTTCTCCAGACCTGTTCATTATCCTCGTAAACAGCCAGTTTGGTAGAAGTAGAACCGGGGTTGATCACTAGTATTTTCATATAATATCAATATTAATCGTTTTGATTACCAGCCATGCATGCCAATGCAAGACTATAAAATTTAGAATTTCCCGAGTCGCTCCGCGAAGGTACAACTACCGGAGCTATTGTCCCTGTAAGCATGCCTGCCATGTTCGCATCACCAAAAAGTGACAGTGTTTTATAAAAAGTATTGCCCGACTCGATATTCGGAAAAATCATAATATCGGCATTCCCGATGACCGGCGAACTTAATCCTTTTATCTCACCACTATGACGGTCGCAGGCAGTCTTGGCATCCATAGGTCCGTCTACAAAGACAGAACCGAATCGGCCTAACTGAGCTTCTTCTTTCAACTGTATATAGTCCAACGTATGCGGAAATTTTTCATTGACTTTTTCAGAGCAATGTATTAACGCCACACGAGGCTGGTCATTGCCTAGCTTACGGCATATGGCAACATCGTTTTCTATCATTGCACGAAACTGTAACAGTCCCGGACGAGGAATGACAGCCGCATCAGAAAAGAGCAGTAATTTATGATACAGTGGAATCTGTGCCACGGCAACATGGCTCAACACCCCTCCCGGAGGTAACAATCCCTTCTCCTTTTTCAACACTGCACGCAGCAGATTGTCTGTATTAATAAGTCCTTTCATCAGGATATCAGCCTCTCCCGTACGCACCAGTTCTACAGCAAGCGCAGCTGCTTCATCGGGAGTGGAAGTTATATAAACACGGACAAAATCGGGAGAGGCAGCACGCAAGTTATGAGCGATTTCAACATGAGCTTCATCGGTCACCAGCAGATATTCGGCTATTTCCTCCCTTAAACTACGGATAATGACATATTCTGTATGAGGGTCATTGGGACATACCACAGCAACCCGCCGACGGATACCAAGCGAACGCAAATTATTCACCAGCTGAGTTAGGGTTCTAATCAATTCCATACCATTAGATTTTTAGCAAATATGAAAAATAAATCTGAATTTATCTCTATATTTGCTTGGTTTCTACGAAATATTTAACTTATGAAAACGTTTCAAACATTTGACATCGAAGCGGAATACGATGCGCTCCATAACCGATTTCCCAACCATAAAGATGCACCTGTAATAGGAATTACCGGGAATTTCAGTGAAGGAAATTTAACACTTGCTCCTGGATATTATACTTCCATTCTGAAAGCGGGAGGTACTCCTTTCATTATTCCCCCTTTCGAAAATACTGACATTCTGATAAGCCTTCTCGATAGTTTAGACGGCCTTCTACTGACAGGAGGAGCAGATATAAATCCCTTATTCCTGAAAGAAGAGCCAGTAAAAGAATTACACAACATCAATCCTTTCCGCGATCGTCAGGAACTACTTCTTACGCGACTTGCAGCCAACCGCCAGATTCCGATACTAGGCATTTGCCGTGGAATGCAAGTCATGAACGTAGCACTTGGCGGAAGTATCTATCAGGACATTCATGTACAGATGGAGGGCAAGCGTATCAAGCACAGCCAGGATATGGACAGAGCTTTCGCCTCACACACCATACAAATAGAACATGATAGTCTGCTGGCACGAATCATGAAAACAACTTCGCTGCCGGTCAATTCATTCCATCATCAGGCAATAAACGAAGCTGCTCCGGGATTCCGTATTTCAGCACGAGCTGCCGATCAGGTAGCAGAAGCCATAGAAAGTACTGAATACAAATCGATGCTGGGCGTACAATGGCATCCGGAGTGTTTCATTCTGAATGGTGATGAATACATGATGCCACTGTTCGAATGGTTATTGCAAGAAGCAACTTCCTTCCGTACAGCCAAGCAGATGCATCGCCGTATACTGACTCTGGACACTCACTGTGACACGCCGATGTTTTTCGGACAAGACATTAATTTTGCTACACGAGATGCCAAAATAAAAGTCGATCTACACAAAATGGCCGAAGGACGGCAGGATGCTACTATCATGGTTGCTTATCTGGCACAAAAAGAACGTACTGACGAAGCCTTACTTGCCGCTACAGCCAAAGCCGACCAGTTGCTGAACGAAATAGAGCGTATGGTAGCGATGAACTGCACCGCAGTAGATATTGCTTACACTCCAGCCGATCTATACCGTCTGAAACGAGAAGGGAAAAAGGCCATTATGCTAGGAATAGAAAATGGATATGCTATCGGAAAAGATTTGACGAATGTAGAACGCTTCCGCAACCGGGGAGTTGTTTACATGACACTTTGCCACAACGGAAATAATGATATCTGCGGTTCGGCACGATATAATGACGAATACATCGGAGTAACTCCTTTCGGCGAACAGGTTATCCGGGAGATGAACCGCATTGGTATGATGGTGGATCTCTCGCATGCGGGAGAACAGACCTTCTACGATACACTAGACATAAGCAGCAAGCCAGTGGTATGTTCACACTCTTCGAGCCGTGCATTATGTGACCACCCACGAAATCTGACGGATGAGCAGCTGAAAGCTATTGCCCGTAAAGGAGGTGTCGTACAAGTTTGTCTGTATAGTGGCTTCTTGCGTACAGATGCTCCTGCTACAATCTGCGATGCAATCGAACATCTGCATCATATGGTCAACATCATGGGCATAGAGCATGTAGGCATCGGAACCGACTTCGACGGCGACGGGGGAATTATCGGTTGTAATGATTCTTCGGAACTGATCAATCTGACACGCCGTATGTTATACGAACGTTACAGCGAGAACGATCTCCGATTGATTTGGGGAGGCAACTTCCTGAGAGTAATGGAGGAGGTACAAAAACAAGATTAGTTCCTCATTATCAGATCATTCTGATAGTCTCGAAAAACATGCTGATGCCTTCGAAAAAATATGCTGATATTTTCCGGAAAACATCAGCATGTTTTTTTATTTTTTGTACAAATTTTACGGTCCTCTCGATAATGTTTTTTTCAGAACCTTTTCAAGAAGTTTTTAATGAAACGTATACTTTTTCAAAAAGCAGCGTTACTAAAAGAAAAAAACAGTAGAAGGGACTCATGAAATTAACAAAAAGTATTTTATTGACAAGCTGCTTCTTCCTGCTATGTGCCTGTGGAGAATACAAACTAGAATCGGAAGAAAATGAAACAGTTCAGGATGAACAGACGGAAGCACGGTACACCTTACAGCTAAATGTGACTAGCCGTAACAATGCAAAAATCAATTATCCACTCTCACTTTTTCTGTTCGACGACGAAAACAACTGTGTAGTACGTGAAACGATTCCTACAGAAGAAAGTGAATTCAGTTCTTCCATATCTAAAGGAAAGTATACACTCATCCTGCTATCTGGCCTCAACGAGAATGATCATTCGTATCCGCTGGAGATTATTCCCGACAGTTATATCAGTCTCAAGACAGACAACTGCTCGGAAGA
>ENA-OPDW01001731-OPDW01001731.1-human-gut-metagenome-genome-assembly--contig:-NODE-1731-length-11412-cov-3.426257_pt1 | contig 11412 bp, 5 predicted proteins | sample MGYA00241264_ERZ501508 | MGnify/ENA primary metagenome ERZ501508 (study PRJEB25962, sample SAMEA2042575) | human gut metagenome | biome: human gut; feature: human-associated habitat; material: faeces...
CCCACAATCGTCGCCGCGACCAGCAGCCCCACCGATACGCAGGCGTCATACAGAGGAGTGCGGCGCGTCAGCGTTGTGCGCCGCCACCAAAAGCTATCGGCAATATCGCCGTCCGTACGGACGTCCATCAGTGCCCTGCCCCTCTCTCAAAAACAAAAACCACCACAAAGGGACAGGCACCTTTGTGGTGGTTTCCCTTGTGGTGGTTCCAAGTGTAAAGCCTTCTACGACCGGCGGTCGCTAGACAAACAGCACGTGCGCGAGCAGCGCGCAAACGCACGCCGCGACAAGCACCGTCACCACGATCGAGATCACGCGGTCGGCCATATCCATGTTGGCACGATTCGTAAAGAACCGATCTTCGGCGGCGTCGGCGCGTGCCTCACGTACCAGCTCGGTCGCAAAATCGCAACCGTCAAGCACCTTTGCATCCATGGTTTCCTCCCAGGACTCAATCACTGTCATTGCAAGCCTGCCCGTTCGCAGCAAAACCTCAAGCGTCGACTACGGCCGCTCGTTGGGGGCCAGGCGCTGCATCTTGTTCACGGCCTTGAACTTGGTGAACAGCGGCACGTACTCAAAGCTCACGTTGGAGTTCTCCAGGCCATACCAACGCGCAGGCGTGCCGGCGGCGCGGCGGATGATGTACTTGAGCGTGATGGCCGTACGCTCGCTCGGCTCCACATCGCTTTCAGGCGCCAGAAGCTTACGAATCAGGACGAACTTGAACGTACCGATGTTGCCCGGATCCTTGTAGACCGAGTAGTCATGCGTCTGCGCCGGTAGCTCGCCGGTGACAGCCAGGTCCTGAACGACCTGACGCAGGTAGGCATTGACGCGCTGGTTGATCTTGTAGCCCAGGTACAGATGCACGCGGAACACGTAGTCGGTGCCGAACGTCTCGACCGAATAGGCAAAGGTATGCGGCTCGTCCATGGTCTCGACATTCACGAACCACCAGGCGCGAGCGCGCTTGGGATGCTTGTCCAAGATCGAGTAGACGATATCGCGGTCGATATAGTCGGTATTGCTGTCCTTGGTCAGGTACACGATGTTGTCGCTCATAGGCTCGTAGCGATCGTCATCGCGCAGGCGCTTGAGCTGCGGCAGGTAGCTGCGCAGCGGCAGCAGCGTAAACTGGCGCTGCTCGACCGCCGTGCCGTTGTACCAGCACACCATAATGCCCATGATGAGTGCAGCCATGAGGATGGTGAAGTAGCCGCCGTGGAAGAACTTGGTGAGCGAGCTCACGAAGAAGAAGCCTTCGAGCAAAAGGAAGAAGGCCGCGAAGATCCATGGAGCAACTTTGAGCTTGCGCTCCTCGTGCAGGTAGAAGAAGAGCAGCAGCGTGGTGCACATCATAGTCAGCGTAATGGCAAGGCCGTAGGCGGCTTCCATATGCGCCGAGTTCTGGAACAGCAGCACCACGATGACGCAGCCCACGAGCATGACGTTGTTGACCATGGGGATGTAGAGCTGGCCTTTGGTCTCGGCAGGGTAGAAGACCTGCATGTGCGGCATAAGGTCCAGACGGCTGGCCTCGGACACCAGCGAGAACGCGCCGGTAATGAGCGCCTGCGAGGCAATGATGGCCGCGATGGTTGAAAGGCCGACGGCAAACGGGCGCAGGCCCGGGGCGAGCATCTGGTAGAACGGGTTGAGGTCGGCAATGCCCATGAGCTCGGGGTTGGCAGCGTTGTTCATAAGCCAAGCGCCCTGGCCCATATAGGAAAGCAGCAGGCAGCACTTAACGAACGGCCAGGTGGCATAGATGTTGCCGCGGCCGACGTGGCCCATATCGGAGTAGAGCGCCTCGGCACCGGTGGTGGCGAGGAAGCAGCTACCCAGAATCATGATGCCCGCGTGGTTGTTGGGGCTCAGCAAAAAGGCGATGCCGCGCACCGGGTTGAGGCACAGCAGCACGGCGGGGTGCTGGAAGACAAAGAACAGACCCGTGCCGCCCAGGAACAGGAACCACAGCGTCATGATGGGGCCAAAGGCGTGACCGATCTTGGCCGTACCGATGCGCTGTACCAAGAAGAGCACGATGATGATCGCGAGCGTGATGGCGACAACGCGGCCCTGGTCGTCACCGAGCACGGCATGGACCGCCGGGATGGTGCGCAGGCCCTCGATGGCTGTGGTAACGGTAACGGCCGGCGTCAGGATGCCGTCGGCGAGCAGCGCGGCGCCACCCAGCATGGCGGGGATGATAAGCCACTTGCCGCAGCGCTTGACCAGGCTGTACAGGGCAAAGATGCCGCCCTCGCCATGGTTATCGGCGCGCAGCGAGATGAGCACATACTTGATGGTGGTCAGCAGCGTGACCGTCCACACGACAAGGGAGAGCGCGCCGAGCACGAACTCCTCCGTCACGCTTCCGATGCCGCCGTTGCCGGCAACGAGCGCCTTGGTTACATACATAGGGCTGGTGCCGATATCGCCGTACACCACGCCCAGCGTGACGAGCATCGCCGAGATGCTCACAGGAATCGCAGCGTGCGAGGCTGCCTCCTTGGTCTTTTGTTCCATAAGCCGGTTTCCTCCCAACTTTAATGTTCGAAGGGATTATAGATAATCGGCCCATGTTTGAATGGCACTGTTTTCCCAGCTAGATAAACATTTATACGGCCTTTAGGCCACCACGGCGATATGGAATGCGGCAAAGGGACTGTCCCTTTGCCGCATCTGTCATTTTCCGAGCCAATTTTTGAACCACCACTCCATGGAACGGCTCATCTCGGCCATAAAGGGGCTCGTGTGCTTGCGGGTGTAGATATCCACCACGCGCTCGCCCACCTCGCGGGCATGTGGACGGAACATCGCGTCCATCTCGGCCACCTGCGCGTCCATGGTCGCGGCATCGGCCCGGCGATAGCGCTCCTCGTGCACCAGGTTCACCACGGGATGAGCAATCGCCGGGCGCTCTTTGCGAGGCGTGCCGATGATGAGCATCGACAACGGCATGGTATAGGGCGGCAGATCGAGCAGCTCGGCAACTTCCTCGGCATTCTCGACGATATCACCGATATAGCAGCTCCCCAGCCCCAGGGCCTCGGCGGCAACCACGGCGTTTTGCGCGGCGATCACGGCGTCCTGGGCCGCGATGGCAAAGTCGCCCAAACCCGGCGCGCGGCGGGGCGCCTTGCCCGTGCGCTCGACAAACTCGGGCTCAAAGCAGCCCACGTGCTCAAACAGATCGATCCACTTGGCATAATCGACCACAAATATTAGTGCCCAGGGCGCCTTGGCAATCATGGGCTGGTGGTCGCACAGGTCGGCCAGGCGGTCCAGCGTAGCCTGCTCGCGAATGCTCACGATGGTATACATCATCATGGCGCCCGCCGACGGCGCGCGACTCGCCGCATGCAAAATCGCCGCCCGCTGCTCGTCGGTCACCGCTACGGGACGGTCATCGTCATCACGCGCGAAGGCACGCGTAGACGAGCGATGCTCCAAGATGTCCAGCACCGCGTTGCCCGTAGTCTCGACCGGATAGCCGCACGTATCGACCGCCGCTCCGTCGCCGCCCGTGTCCGCCTTGCAAACCTGCTCGCTCATCGCCCTACCCTCGCCATTTCTTTAAGAAGCCTTTACGTTTCCGTGTAATTCCCGTCCATTATCGCGCAGGTCGCCACTACATTGCGCCACACCGCCACACGTGCGCGTTAATATGGCTGGATGTTGTGCGCAGCCGTCAAATGCTGCGCATATCTTGGTAACAATCGGGTAAACCCCCGCTTTCGTAGGTTTTAAGTTTGTGAGGAGTCTCAGCATGTTCGCAGCCGCCATCTCGCTCGTCGGTCTTGCGGCGACCGTCTACCTTGTCTTGCGCGAGGCCAAGGCCATTCGCGCTCAGTCGGGCACCGTTGCCAAAAGCGCTCTTGGGTGGAGCGTCGCCTTCGGCCTGTTCCAGCTCTTTTTGACCATTTGGGGCGCCATTGGCCTCGTCGCCCAAAACGAGCCGCTCGCCTTTGTGATGCTCATCCTGGCCAACGCCATTCTCACCGGATGCGCTTGGGCCAGCATCGCACGCGACCGCATCGCCCCGCGCGTCTTTGCATTCGCCTCCGCCGATGCCCCCGCCCCCACCGGCAAGCTCGCTCGTTTGCGCGGCGCCTTTGTGGGCAAACCGCTCGTCGCCGCCGTCTTGTGCCTGCTGCTCGCCGGCGTCTTTGCGCTGCTGGGCATGGAGGTCTCGTCCAACCACGACTTTACCTGGGTCTACCCCCTGTGCATCCTGCTCGAGTGGGCCATCATCACCGTGCTCATGACCGGCTTGTTCTTCCTATTCCAGCGCCACGGCGCAGCTCCCGCGGTCCTGGCCTTTGCCCTCTTTGTCCTGGGCATTGCCGAGTTCTTCGTCATCACGTTTAAATCCATGCCCATCCAGCCGGGCGACCTTTCGGCCATCTCCACCGCCGCCGCAGTCGCCGGCACCGGCTACACCTTCTCGATTTCGCTGTTCTGCGTGCTGTCCATGGGCTTTACCGCCATCGCCATGCTGCTATGCGAGTACGCCGGCCTGGTCGCGCCGCATCGCCAGAAGGGCGCCGCCAACGCCAAACGCATCCTGCTCACCAACCTGCTCGTCGCCGTACTGTGCCTGGGCGGCGTGACCGCGCATGTCACCCTCATCGACTACTACAACACCCTCGGCATCACCGTCTACACCTGGCGCCCGCTCGAGAGCTACTGGCGCGAGGGCTACCTGCCCGCTTTCATTAGCGCGGCGCAGTCCATCAAGCCGCCCAAACCCGCCGACTACTCCGTCGACGATGCCAAGGCCACGCTCAAAAAGTACGCCAAGGCCTACGACAAGTCCGACGCGGCCAAGAGCGACGAGCGCACCGCCGCAAAGGAGCAGTTCGACAGCGAGAAGCCCACGGTCATCGCCATCATGAACGAGACCTTCTCGGATCTGTCGATCTACCAGAACATGCGCGCCGGCTACGAAGGCCCGCAGTACTTTAAGAGCCTGTCCAACTGCCTCAGCCGCGGCAAGCTCTACGTGAGCGCCTACGGCGGCGGTACCGCCAATACCGAGTTTGAGTTTATGACCGGCAACTCCATGGCCAACCTGGGCTCGGGCGTGTACCCCTACACCATCTACAACATGGAAACGACCGGTAATCTGGCAGAGCAGTTCAAATCGCTCGGCTATTCCACCACGGCCATGCACCCCAACCACGCGACCAATTGGAACCGCGAGAACGTCTACAAGGACTTTGGCTTTGACCAGTTCCTGTCCATCAACGATTTCCAGGGAGCCGACACCCTGCGCGGTATGGTGACCGACCAGGCTACCTACGACAAGATTCTTGAGCTGCTCGACCAGAACGCCGATCCGCAGTTTATCTTCGACGTGACCATGCAGAACCACTCGGGCTACGATACGGGCCTGCTGCCGGTCGACAAGCAGATGCACCTGAACATCGACACGACCGACCTGGACGCCAAGACCGTCGAGGACGGCACGCTCTCCGATGTCGACGAGTATGTCTCGTGCATCGAGCAGTCCGACCAGGCGCTGCGCTACTTCCTCAACGCCCTGAGCAAGCTCGACCGCAAGGTTGTCGTGGTGTTCTGGGGCGACCACCAGCCGTTCTTCCCGTCCAAGTTCAATGACAAGTGGTTTACCAACGAGGACGACGCCACCCACCAGGAGCGTTTGTGGCAGACCGACTACATCATCTGGGCCAACTACGACGTTGCCGGCTGCGACCAGACGAGCGAGGTCGACGACTTGTCAACCAACTACCTGTCCACGCAGCTTATGCAGCTGATCGGCGCCCCGCTGACCGACTACCAGAAAGCGCACATGACGCTGCGCGAGTCGCTGCCCGCCATCAACTCGGTCGGCTACGAGGACGCCAGCCTGCGCTGGGCGCTCTCCTCCAACGTCACCGGTGACGACGACGCCGCCGCTGCCGCCACCAAGGCACGCGAGGATTACGCCAAGATGCAGTACTACGAGATGTTCCGCGACGGCAAGAACGTCTACACCGAGCACTTCCAGACCGAGGCCAACGAGACCGACCCCAACCTGGCACCGGGCACGACCAAGATCAAGTAGCTGCTAGCTGCTGAGCCACAACTGAAACGTCTGTCCAGGCGGAGGCATATAAGGTTCCCTGCTCGGACAGTCCTGCGCAAGACGAAGGCCACATTAAGTGGCCTTCTTTGCGTGCGGAACTCGCGATGAACCTTATATGCCTCCGCCTGGACAGACGCCCTGATGTTGGGGCGTGGCTTGTCTTGGGTGTATCGCCGAACATATATAAGTTGAAGGCCACGTTATGTGGCCTTCTTTGTTTGCGGAAAGTGTGTCCCGCTATTCAGCTGGATCCCGGGATGTATTTTCCGGTTGAGGCTCGTTGGGAAAGTGCGTCCCACTTTGGGGGCTGATTCTGGGACGTGGTTTCCGGTTGGCTCTCATTGGGAAAGTTCATCCCATTTCTCGGCCTAATTATGGGACGCAGTTTCCCGTTGAGGACCCTTTGGGAAAGTGCGTCCCGGTCTGGGCGCTCAAACTGGGATGGATTTTCCGGATGAGGGCTTGACGGAAAATGTGTCCCGTTCCGGGCGCTAATTGTGGGATGCAGTTTCCGCTTGCGGAGTCTCCACTCAACAGAAAACCCGGGTGGCCTGTTTTTGGCTACCCGGGTTTTTGGGTTGTCGATATGTTCGACTGGCTACTAGTTGGTCTTGCGGCGCTTGATCAGCATGATGAGGGCTATCACTACGAGCGTTGCTCCCGCTGTTGCTGCGGTGGCGACTAGGGCGAATGTTTGGTCGCCGGTGTTTGCGAGGTTCTTCGCTGTGGTCGTAGTCTTGACCTTGGTGTCGGTCTTAGCTCCGTTGTCGGACTTGGGCTTGTCCGGGTTCGTCGGGGTCTCAGGAGTCTCGGGGTCCTTTGAGCCTTCGGAATCAGTGGAGCCGGCGGTGTTCACCAACGTGTGATCCAGGAACTTCTTGGCACCCGCGCTTGCCCGCTTGAACAGGCGCGTGCGGATCGGGGTGGCGTTCACCGTTGTGGGCGCCGTCTCCTCGGCCTCGATATTCACGAGAGTCGTGCCGGTGTCGAGGCCCACGTCGTTGTATCCCACGTGGCAGTAATACTGCGCACCGTCATCGTCTGCGGTCAGGTCAATCTCGAGCTTTGAGGCCGTTCCAGCCGCGAGGTTGCCATCGGCACCCACGAGCTTAAACTCTGTCTCGCCGCGGCCCTTGCGGTACCACATATAGGTCGGTGCCAGCCCTGTTTCGCTATCGTCGGCACCGAGTTGCTTCACATGGCCAATCGCCGAGAGCGTCAGATGGCTTCCCGCTGCGCGCTCGATCGAGGAATCGTATCCAAGATCCGACCCCTCCTCAGCATCCGCCGCAGGTCCGCTCACGCTCATCGTCATGCCGTCGGGCATGGTCTTGACCGCGACGATTGCGGAGCGAATACCCGTTTCGGTCGTGGATCCATTCTTAACGGCGGCAATGGCAAATCGATACTCCGTATTGGGCTGCAACCCGTCCCAGGTAAGCGAGGTCTGCGTATTGTCGGCGATCTTCCAGCTGTTCACGACCGCGTCTGCCGTATTGCTCTGCAGCATGCCTACGCCGTAGCTAAAGCCACCCTTGTTTGCGAGCACGTCGTCCCAGCTAAAGGTAACGCTTTTCGAGTCAACGGCGTTTGCCGTAAAGCCCGTCACGGCCGGCGCGTCGGGCATCTCGACGTCCTTAACGTCATAGCCCACGATCCAGAACTGGTCGGTGTCCTTGGTGCCGAGCTTGTCGCCCGAGTCTGCCTCGAACTTGTCGACATCCACCGCGTTGACGCCCAGACGCCACACAAAACCGTACTTGCCCTGCGCGGCCTCGGGCAGGTTGTCGACGGTGCCGCCGTATTCGGTCGATTCACTCGAGGAGTTACCCGTAGTAAAGCCGGCGTTGGCACCAAAGCACAGGCCGCCAAACAACTCGTGCTTTGCGAGCTTCGCGCCCATGACAACGCTGCCGTTCAGCGTCAAGCCGAGCTCGAGCTCCTGCTCCTTGCCCTCCTCGACTTCGATGGTCTGCTCAATGCTCGCCCCCGACTGCGCGGCGGCGCCGTTAAACCCATCGTGCGTGTAGGCGCGCGTTACGCCAGGCTTGCCCAGGCCAAAGGAATCCCCAACGGGAGTCTCGCCGTTGAGCGTCGTTTGATAGGTTCCGGGTTCTCCCGACCGGTTGGTCAAAAAGTAGCTGAGCGGCGTCATATTGTGCTGTTTGGCAATGCGGTCATAGGCCTCGACATTAACGACCGAGGTCTGCGCGCCGAGCGACACGGGCGCCGCCATCACGCCCTTGCCACCAGTTTCCTCATTTTCGATCTCATACTCGTAATAGACCATCGGAATCGTGTAGAGCACGGCCTTGTCACCCTCGCCGGCATGCGAGTCATAGCTTACGCTTGCGCTGACCGTGCGCTCGCTCCGGTAGTCATAGCATCCCTCGGCGGCAAAATCGACTGAAGCATTCATCGCGACCAGGGGCGGACCGGTCTGCACCTCGACGGCAACGCCCAACTCGGCGCCAATGGTATAGCCCTGGGATGTCCCCGTGCCCTTTTCCTCTCCGTATGACGTGCCGCCCAACACCAGATAGCCGTATGCCTGCTCCAGATCCTCAACATAGGGCGCATCCTGCAGCACGGCGAGCACGCGCGGGTTGGTATAGACCTTGTAGCGGTCCTTGTACGTAATCTTGACGCTGTCGTTGTCGACATCGGGCAGCGCGAGCGAGATAAACGTGCCGTAGGTAGTGCCGCGACGGTTGCTCTCGCTAATCACCTGCTCCTCGCCGCGGCGTACCTTTCCGTTCTCGTCGAGCGAAAAATGCGAGGCGGTCATCCAATAGTAGTCATCGTTCTTGCGCAGGTCCTCGTCGCGGTGCTTGCCCACTACGGCGATAAAGCTCTCGTTATAGCGGTCCGAACCCGAGACGCTGCCCGCCTTAACGTCGCTGATCCACACCTGCTCGATACCCTTGTGGTCATGCTTGTTGCTACTGTTGTATTGCTGGCCGCTCATGCTCATGGTTCCGACCATGGAACCCAAGCCCTGGGCCCCGCTCTGCGCCGTGTTGCAGGCAAAGTCGCGGAACACATCGCCGCCCACGAGCACCTCGTCGACCGCCGGCTGCTCAGACAGACCGTCAAGGTTGGCAGTGGCAAGGGCAATAGGCGCCAAAGTGCACGGATAGCGCTTATCCTGAGCACTATCCTTCCATGCGCTGCTGGGCACATGCATCAGTCCATAGGAGGCAAGGAGCCCGTCTCTGTATTCCTTGCAATCGGATAGTTTGAACTCGCCAGACTCCGAGTCAAAATACGCGTAGCGGTACAGCGCGCCGTACAGCCCCTTGCTGCCGTCATAGGCGTCGTAATCAAAAGCGCTGCGTTGCCAGTCATAGCCCGCAATAATAAGGCCCGTGACGGTTTCACCCGTCTTCTTTCCTTCTTCATCGTAGGCGGCAAACGTGCCGAACGTCGCATTCGCAGCGACCATGGTCTTGCCGTTCGAGGAGAGGGAGATTGCGCCCGCGTCACCCAGAGCATCGACATGGACGAGTGCACCCTTGGATGCATCCCACGAGAACAGCTCGCAATGCGTCGACTTGGCGATATTCTTCTTGCCGTAGGGTGCCGAGACCACGATGGCGAGGTCATCGCAAAAATCGCGGTCGAGGTCTCCGGCAGCCAGCGAAACGACAGGAGCTGACTGCAGCTGCGTCCAAGAGTCGTTCCCGCCCTCGTTGTGCGTGGTGTAGTCCGCGGCGTTACCGGCGTCGATTTTGACGACACTCTGCCTCCAGTTGCCGCCCTCCAGGTCGTACATATCGACTACAGCCTTACGCACGCCGCTCTCGTCAACATAGCAGCCCGCATAGACAAAAAGCTCGTCCACGCCGTCACCATCGACATCGCCCGCCTCGACATCAAAGACGGCGTCGTGCTCTTGCAGGTAGCCGGCGTTCAGAAACTTAAAACGGCCTCCGTCCATCATATTGGTGTTGACCGTCACCGGCAGGCGCGTATCGAGCTTGCGCGTGCGCCCGTTGCTAAACGAATAGAGGACCAGCTCAACCTTTCCGGCGTACGACTTGCCGTCAATCGTCGTGGAGGAACTGTCGCCGTAGGCACGAAGCTCGGCAACGCGGCTCTTTTTGCCTGTACTGGCATCGCCGCAGAACTCAACGCTTGTGGCGTGAATGCCCGAGAAGCCGTTGTTGTCGTTGGCAAGTACCGTCGAGGACTCATTGTTGCTCAGATACGACCAGGTGCCGCCACCGTAGTCGCTATGCTTGTAGAGGTCGCTGTTCGTATCGAAATTGTTGACGTTTTGCCAGAACTTTGCGGCGCCCCACACACTTCCATAGCCATCGGTGAGTTTGCTGCTGCCGCCAATATCGCCGCGCTCGACGTTCTCGAGCTTGTCGCGCAGAGTGTAGCGATTGCCATGGCTGCCGTTAGCTGCCATATAGACCTCGCTGCGCGTGGCAAACGTCGTGGGGGTATCGGTGGAATAGGGGCCAACGGTATCGGCCGGAATGTCCTCGCTCGTGCCCAGGCCCAAATCGCTATAGTCCTGCTCGGTCATATCGGTGATCTCAGGCGCGTCGGCCGCCTGGGCGACGTTGGGAGCCGCCGTGAAACAGGCGACGCTCGTGGCGATCAGCGCAGCAAGCGCCGCCGTCCCGGCAAGCGGGATTTTCGACAACCGGCGAATGTGGGGGTGTGGAACGTGCATGGGGGACCTCGCTTTACTCGAGTGGAGTCGGCTCATTTTTGCAAATGATACGTCCGACGCCCGATATCACGTGTCTCATTTTCGCCAACGGCGTGTCTCATTTTTGAGAATCCGAGATGCCGCGGAAATCTTATCCCAGCTCAAAGGCCATTTCTGGGATGTATTTTCCATCGAGTGCCTCATCGGGAAACTGCATCCCATTTCAAGCGTCGATTCTGGGACGCATTTTCCCCTTAGACCCTCAACCGGAAACCGCATCCCACTTTGAGCGAAAATTCCGGGACGCATTTTCCGGTTTTGCTCTCATTGGGAAAATGCATCCCGTTTCTTGACCGAATAATGGGACGCAATTTCCCGTTGGAGCGCCTTTGGGAAAGTGTGTCCCACTTCGACCGCCCAGAGTGGGATGCACTTTCCGCAAAGCACCTCAACGGGAAACTACGTCCCATTCCAAAGGCAAATTCCGGGACGCATTTTTCGAAAGCCTGCCCATCCGGAAAGCCCGTCCCACTTTGGACGCATCCGGGCACGGAACCATCGACCTATCAGGCCTCCCATCAATTAAGAGGCGTCCTCCCGGACGGCGGGGCACGAAGTTCATCGCGAGTTCCGCACGCAAAGAAGGCCA
>ENA-OPDW01001733-OPDW01001733.1-human-gut-metagenome-genome-assembly--contig:-NODE-1733-length-11403-cov-3.860680_pt1 | contig 11403 bp, 6 predicted proteins | sample MGYA00241264_ERZ501508 | MGnify/ENA primary metagenome ERZ501508 (study PRJEB25962, sample SAMEA2042575) | human gut metagenome | biome: human gut; feature: human-associated habitat; material: faeces...
AAAGCGAAGCGGCATTGGAAGCCGGACTGATAGCCACACTCCGACAAATGGACTACGATTATGTCCAGATTGTCGAGGAAGATAATCTTTATGCCAATTTCAAGCGGCAGTTGGAGATTCACAACCGCAAACGATTGGAAGAGCACGGACGTACTGGGTTTGCGGCGGAAGAGTTTGAGAAGATTCTTATATACCTTGAAGGTGGTACTCGCTTTGAAAAGGCAAAGAAACTCCGTGACTTATATCCGCTTGATACGGCTGATGGACAGCGTATATGGGTAGAATTTCTAAATAGGCAGCAGTGGTGTCAGAATGAATTTCAGGTTTCCAACCAGATTACGGTGGAAGGACGTAAAAAATGCCGCTATGATGTGACGATTCTAGTCAATGGTTTGCCACTTGTGCAAATTGAATTGAAACGTCGTGGCGTGGAACTTAAACAGGCATACAACCAAATACAGCGTTATCACAAGACTTCGTTTCATGGATTGTTTGATTATATCCAACTGTTTGTCATATCCAACGGTGTTAATACTCGCTATTTTGCCAATAATCCAAATAGTGGGTATAAGTTCACATTCACCTGGACAGATGCTGTCAATCATCCGTTCAATGAATTGGATAAGTTTGCCGTATTCTTCTTGGAAAAATGTACGCTTGGCAAAATCATAGGAAAGTATATTGTGCTTCATGAGGGCGACAAATGCTTGATGGTACTTCGTCCTTACCAATTCTATGCGGTAGAGAAAATTTTGGATCGTGTACAAAACTCCAATGATAATGGTTATATCTGGCATACAACAGGTGCCGGAAAAACATTGACCTCATTCAAGGCTGCACAACTTGTATCAGAATTGGATGATGTGGATAAGGTGATGTTTGTTGTTGACCGACATGATCTTGATACCCAGACTCAATCGGAATACGAAGCATTTGAATCAGGGGCTGTAGATAGTACTGATAATACAGATGAACTAGTGAAACGGCTTCAAAGCAACTCCAAGATTATCATCACTACCATTCAAAAACTTAATGCGGCAGTTAGTAAGACGTGGTATAGCAGCAAGATTGATGCTATCCGTCATTCACGTATCGTGATGATATTTGATGAGTGCCATCGTAGTCATTTTGGGGATAGTCATAAGAAGATAATGAAGTTCTTTGACAATGCCCAAATATTCGGTTTTACTGGAACACCTATTTTCACCGAGAATGCTGTTGATGGACATACCACGAAGGAAATATTTGGAAACTGTCTCCATAAATATCTTATTAAAGATGCAATAGCGGATGAAAACGTGCTTGGCTTCCTTGTGGAGTATTATCATGGCAACGAAATAGTTGATAACGATAACCAAGCTCGTATGGAGGAGATTGCAAGATTTATCCTTAACAACTTCAATAAATCTACATTTGATGGAGAGTTTGACGCATTGTTCGCCGTGCAGTCTGTTCCTATGCTTATACGCTATTACAAAATTTTCAAATCGTTGAATCCTAAAATCCGTATAGGTGCAGTATTTACATACGCAGCCAATAATAGTCAGGATGATGAACAGACCGGTATGGGTACAGGGCAGTATGCAAAAGAGAGTGTGGGTGAGGCGGATGAACTGCAAGCCATCATGGACGATTATAATGAAAATTTCGGCACATCTTTTACCACAGAGAACTTCCGTGCTTACTATGATGACATCAATCTGCGCATGAAAAAGAAGAAGGCGGATATGAAACCGCTTGATCTTTGTCTTGTTGTGGGTATGTTCCTTACAGGCTTTGACAGTAAAAAGCTGAATACGCTCTATGTGGACAAGAACATGGAATATCATGGTTTGCTGCAAGCGTTCAGCCGAACCAATCGAGTATTGAACGAGAAGAAACGTTTTGGTAAAATAGTTTGTTTCAGAGATTTGAAAAACAATGTTGATACGGCTATTAAATTGTTCAGCAACTCTGATAATCCTGAAGATATAGTACGTCCTCCGTTTGAGAAAGTAAAGCAGGAGTACAAGAGTTTGGTAACTGATTTTCTGCAAAAATATCCGACACCAAGTAGTATAGACTTCCTGCAAAGTGAAAATGACAAGAAGAATTTTGTATTAGCGTTCCGAGACATTATCCGTAAACATGCAGAAATTCAGATATACGAAGATTACAGCGAGAATGCTGAAGACCTCGGTATGACTGAACAGCAGTTTAATGATTATAAGAGTAAATACCTTGATATTACAGTTGGGTTTGTTGATCCACCTGCTGCACCGACAACTGTAGCTGAAGATCCAGCCCCATATGGAAATAATCAAGGGTTGGAAGATATTGATTTCTGTCTTGAACTTTTACATAGTGACATTATTAATGTGGCTTATATTCTGGAGCTCATTGCGGAACTAGACCCATATAGTGATGATTATTCAGAAAAACGGAAGCATATCCTTGATACAATGATTAAGGATGCCGGAATGCGAGGCAAAGCAAAACTCATTGACGGCTTTATTCAAAAGAATGTAGATGAAGACAAGGAAAACTTCATGAATGGGCGCAATAGAGCAGATGGAACTAATGAATTAGAGGAACGTCTGAACCAATATATTGTGTCAGAACGTAATAAGGCAGTGAGTGGTTTGGCTGACGAAGAACAAATTTCTGCCGAAGTGCTTAATCTCTACATAAAAGAGTATGACTATTTACAAAAGGAGCAGCCGGAGATTATACAAAAAGCATTGAAAGAGAAACATCTCGGTCTTATCAAAACTCGAAAGGCTTTGACGAGAATAATGGAAAGATTGCGTAGTATTATAAAAACTTTTAGTTGGGAATAATATAGAAAATAAGTTATGGCAGAATTAAATGTTAGTAGAAAAAACATACAAGGTCTATTAAGTTTAAACGATCCTACAACAAAAGGAAAAATATTTGTTATCCCAGAGTACCAACGACCATATCGTTGGGAAGTTGATACTTGTGATGTCCTTTGGAATGACCTTAAAAATTTTTTTGAAGAACATAAAGATGATGATAGGGAATATTTTCTTGGTTCGATTGTTACTTGTGATGATACAGATGAACAAAACCGCATTAATATTATTGATGGGCAGCAGCGTATAACGTCATTTTTATTATTACTCCGTGCGTTTTACTATAAATTGGAAGATCAGCTTGTAGATAATCCTTCTGATGAAGAAGTAGAGGGATTAATGAAGTCTATAGAGCCGTGTATCTGGAAAATTAATCCGATGACAAAGAAGGTTTCTAACAAAAAAGAGACCCATATTAAGACTTTGGTTGCAACAGATGATGATAAAATTGATTTTGATTTGATTTTGGAAAAAGGACAACCTCGTGATAAATCGGCTTCTTACTATTCCCGTAACTATTCTTATTTTTTAAGCTGTTGTGATGAATATGCCAAAACCCATTTGAACGGTTGGAAAGAGTTCTGTCTGTTCATTTTAGAGCGTTGTATAATCCTTCCAATTGAGTGTTCAGACTTAGATTCTGCACTTACGATATTCGGAACATTAAACAATCGAGGTCTTCCTTTGGCAGATTCAGATATATTTAAAGCCGAATTATATAAAACTCAGCCATCTAAACAAACTTTTGCAGATAAGTGGAAAGAATTAGAAGCCACTATTTCAGGAGCAGGATTTAATCTTAATGATTTATTTCGCTATTATACTTTTATTGATCGAGCAAAACGTGGCGATACAAGTAAAGAAATAGGTTTGAGAAGTTACTATTCAGGCAAAGGGAATAAGTATCCAATATTCAAAACACAAAGTTTTTTTGATGACTTATGTGATTTGGGTACCTTTTGGACTTCTATATATACAAACGATGGCGGTTTCTGCGAAGAAGAAGCCGCTAAATATATTCAATGTTTATTGGCTTATCCTAATGAATACTGGAAATACCCTATATCTGTTTTTTATCATAGAAATAAGACACTAAGTAGCGAGGATTTCAAAAAAGCATTTACTCCATATCTTAAAAAACTTATGTCCTTTATGCTCGTAAGGTTTATTGAATCTCCGATGGTAAATGCAGTTAAACAATATGTTTTTAATTTCTGTGTAGATACATGGAGAAATGGAGAAATTGATTGTGCTGGATATCAAATTCCTAATGATTTTAAGACTAGAATAAATGCGTTCTCTTCATCTAGAATCACAAAGTCTTTGCTGCTATTGAATGCATATCTTTTTGATGATAAACAAACTCTGATTATTGGAAAATCTGAAATAGAACATATTTTTCCACAAAGTTGGCAGGATACTAATTATAATGGATGGGAAAAATCAGATGCAGAAACACATTTAAATATGCTTGGAAATAAAATTATTTTTGAAAAGAGATTAAATATTCAAGCGGGAAATAATTATTTTGGAAAGAAAAAAGATAGGTATAAAGAATCTAAAATTCTGGAAGTACAATCCCTGTCCAAATTATCTCAAAATGATTGGTTAAAAGATGATATTGAAAGACGCAATATTAGAATAATAGAACGTTTATATGATTTCTTTATGTCTAGTTTGCCTGTGGATTCTAATGAAGATATCACTCTTTTGTTTGAATTAAAGGTAGGAGAAGAGATATTTCAGTTGTATCAGATTGTGGATAATGACACAGGTGGAGTATTTTATCGTTTGAATAAACATATTTATGATATGAATAATGCTGATATATTTAATAAAAAAATGATAGATGAGTCTGATGTTTATTCTGATTTATTTATGGCATTACAATCAATAGATAAAAAGGCATTTATTAGCGGTAATCTAAATTTAACTGATGATAAATTTCAGAATGACATTTTAAATTATATACGTTCTTGAAAATACTACACAATATGAGCGAAGAATTACAACAGAAACTCCGTGACCAGCTTTGGGAGGTCGCAAATCGTTTGCGTGGCAATATGTCGGCAAGCGACTTTATGTATTTTACATTAGGTTTCATTTTCTATAAATACTTGTCAGAGAAAATAGAAAAGTATGCCAACAATGCTTTAGCGGATGACGAAGTGACCTTTAAGGAATTGTGGGAAACGGATGATCCCGATGCTGTTGAACTACAAGAGGAAGCCAAGAACCAATGCTTGGAGAATATCGGCTATTTCATTGAACCGAAATTTTTGTTTTCGTCAGTAATCGAAGCTATCAAACGAAAAGAGAACATTCTACCTATGCTTGAACGCTCATTGAAGCGCATTGAGGATAGCACTTTGGGACAAGATAGCGAAGAAGATTTTGGCGGATTGTTTTCTGACATAGATTTGGCTTCTCCTAAGCTGGGTAAGACAGCCGATGACAAGAATACACTCGTCAGCAATGTACTTCTTGCGCTAGATGATATAGACTTCGGGGTAGAGGCATCACAGGAAATTGATATTTTGGGTGACGCATACGAATACATGATTTCACAATTTGCTGCCGGTGCCGGAAAGAAAGCCGGAGAGTTCTATACTCCGCAGGAAGTCAGCCGCATCTTGGCGGAGATTGTTTCCATAGGACACCAGCGTTTGCGCAATGTCTATGACCCTACTTGTGGTAGTGGCTCGTTATTGCTCCGTGCGGCAAGTATTGGAAATGCTGTGGATATTTATGGGCAGGAAAAGAATCCGACAACTTACAACCTTGCCCGAATGAATATGTTGCTTCACGGCATCAGATTCAGCAACTTCAAGATTGAGAACGGTGACACGCTTGAATGGGATGCGTTTGGCGACACTCAATTTGATGCAGTTGTAGCAAATCCTCCGTTCTCTGCTGAATGGAGTGCTGCTGACAAGTTCAACACCGATGACCGTTTCAGTAAAGCCGGACGACTTGCTCCACGCAAAACCGCTGACTATGCCTTTATCCTTCACATGATTTACCACTTGAACGAAGGCGGTACAATGGCTTGTGTAGCTCCGCATGGTGTATTGTTCCGTGGTAATGCAGAGGGCGTTATCCGTCGTTTCCTCATTGAAAAGAAAAACTATGTGGATGCCATTATCGGCTTACCTGCTAATATCTTCTATGGAACAAGTATCCCGACTTGTATTCTTGTATTCAAGAAATGTCGCAAAGAGGATGACAACGTCCTGTTTATCGATGCCAGCAAAGAGTTTGAAAAGGTCAAGACCCAAAACAAACTCAGGGAACAGCATATCCACAAAATTATTGAAACCTATCGTGATCGTAAGGAAATAGAAAAGTACAGTCACCTTGCATCTCTGCAAGAAATAGCTGAGAACGATTACAATTTGAACATCCCTCGCTACGTTGATACTTTTGAGGAAGAAGAACCTATCGACATCAAAGCAGTAATGGCAGAAATCAAAGAGTTGGAAGCCAAACGTGCCGAGTTGGATAAAGAGATTGAAGGTTATTTGAAAGAGTTAGGTTTGGTAGAATAATGGAACTATGGCAGAGATAGATAACATCCCAGAAATGCGTCCCACGTTTGACAATATTCGTCGCCAAGATGAGAATGGCAATGAGTATTGGAGTTCACGTGACCTTTGTGCTGCTATGGGTTATTCGGCAAATTGGAAATTTCAAAGAGTCATAGACAAAGCAATTAAAGTAGCTGGCGAAAAAGGGATGAATGTGGACGACCATTTCAACCAATCGGTTGACATGGTTAGGATAGGTAGTGGTTCGTTTCGCAAAGTCAGTATATTCCGCTTGTCACGTTTGGCTTGCATGATTATTGCTCAAAATGCCGATGCTAAGAAAGTGTTGGTACAACAGGCAAGGGATTACTTCTCTCAGACTATTCCGACCGATGAATTGATGCAAAATGCGTTGAGCTCTAATATATTGCTTTACAAAACAGCACAAGGCGAAGCCAGAATAGAAGTGATATTCAATAGCGAAACATTTTGGATTTCACAGAAGCGTATGGCTGATTTGTTTGGGGTGGATGTACGAACTATCAACTATCATCTTAGTCAGATATATGAGACCGGAGAACTGACTAAAGAAGCAACTATCCGAAAAATTGGGATAGTTCAATCGGAGGGGGAACGAGATGTGGAACGCACACCGATGTTCTATAATTTGGACGCTATCATTGCCGTTGGCTATCGTGTCAATAGTTACCAAGCCACTCAGTTCCGTATTTGGGCCACTTCTGTATTGAAAGAGTTTGTGATTAAAGGCTATGCCCTTGACGATGAGCGACTGAAACAAGGAAAGCACTTTGGCAAAGATTATTTTGATGATTTGCTGGAGCGTATTCGTGAGATACGCACTTCCGAGCGTAGATACTATCAAAAGATAACCGACATTTATGCGGAATGCAGTGCCGATTACGACTCCAAATCCGAATGTACCAAATTGTTCTTCAAGATTGTACAAAACATGATGCACTTGGCTGTAACTCATCGTACTGCAGCTGAAATCGTGTATGAACGTGCTGATTCCGAGATGCCACACATGGGATTGACCACTTGGAAGAAAGCCCCTGATGGCAGAGTGCAAAAGTCTGATACGATAGTGGCAAAGAACTATCTGTCAGATCGAGAGGTTTCGGAACTTAACGGCATTACTACTTCTTTCTTAGAATTGGCGGAGCTTCGTGCCAAACGTCACATCATTACTACTATGGCAGATTGGAAACGGTACCTTGAACAGTTCCTCGGTGCGAATGATTATAACGCACAAGATACAGCAGGCAAAGTTTCGCAGGAAGAAGCGCGAGAGAAAGCATATAGTGAGTACGAAAAATATAAAGTGATTCAAGACAGGTCATTTATCTCCGATTTCGACCGCTTTAATGGTGACGACAAATTGTTGCCCTTTGACATTAACCCCAATAATGAGTAATGATTATGGAAAATAATAACGATAATAAAGTCCTTAATGTTCCCCATTTGAGATTTCCGGAGTTTACGGAGGAGTGGCGCAGCCATTTTCTCACAGACTTTATGAGTTTCAAAAATGGAATGAACCCTGATGCTAAAAGATTTGGACGTGGAACAAAATTCATTTCGGTGATGGATATTCTTAATAACCAATTCATTTGTTATGATAATATCCGTGCTTCAGTAGAAGTTATGGATGGCGATATTGATACCTATGGTGTGAACTATGGAGACATCCTGTTTCAACGTAGCTCTGAAACTTTGGAAGATGTTGGTCAGGCAAATGTTTATTTGGATAGCAAGCCTGCAATATTTGGAGGCTTTGTTATTCGTGGAAAGAGTAAAGGCAACTATAATCCATTATTCTTCCGTTATCTTCTTGCTTCACCTACAGCACGGAAAAGAATAATCGTGAAAGGAGCTGGAGCACAGCATTTCAATATTGGCCAAGATGGATTAAGTAAAGTATCTCTTGACATTCCTTGTATGCAGGAGCAAAAGAAAATCGGAGAACTCTTGCAATGCATAGATGCTCGTATTGCTACCCAAAACAAAATCATTGAGGATTTGAAAAAACTAAAGTCTGCAATTATTGACCAGCTCTATTCTGCAATAAAAGGAAAAGGATATTCATATAGACAAATCTTTGAAATTGTAAATGAACGAAACAAACAACTTGAATATTCAAACATCCTTTCAGCAAGCCAAGAAAAGGGAATGGTAAACAGGGAAGATTTGAACTTAGATATTCAATTTGAGCGAAGCAATATCAATACTTATAAAGTTGTGAGAAAAGGCGATTATGTAATTCATTTACGTTCATTTCAAGGAGGTTATGCGTTTTCTGATAAGATTGGCGTATGCAGTCCTGCATATACAATATTGCGTCCGAATGATTTGTTGGAGTTTAGGTATCTGTCATATTATTTCACCTCGCAAAAATTTATCAAATCGCTGATTATTGTTACTTATGGCATTCGAGATGGGCGTTCGATAAATGTTGAAGAGTGGCTTGATATGAAAACTACAATTCCACAAAAAGAACAACAACGTCATATAGTGGATACTATTAGAAATATTGAGAAGAAAATCGAAAACGAAGAACTCTATGCGTCCTATTTATCAAAACAGAAGCAGTACTTGCTCCGTCAATTGTTTATATAAACATTTGACGGAGCAAGTACAATTTTTGCGAAATGTATAAATCACAGAGTGATATATTACTTTCCAATAGAGTATCAACTGAGGTAAGTAGCTTTATTCTATTGTCTTTGGCAGGCGTGGCAGGAATCGAAAATGACATACGAAGTATATCGTCCCCGTTCAAGTTGGCTATTGCCCCATTACCACCTTGCAATGAGTTCCAAATGTACCTACGGTACTTATTAGTCTGGAATAACCATTTTACAATAGGTTCCTTTGAACGATATATACCGCAAAAAGCACCAACAGTTATAGGGGTTGAGCAATCGCCGTCGTAAAATGAGGATTTTCCAACTAATGAGGAGCTTCCGTTTGCCATACATATAACAATGTCACCAGTTTGCAACTGTTGCTCTGTTAGTATTTGCTTGTTTACAGACACTATATTATTATGATAATCAAGCGAGCTTCCGTTGATAATATTGTTAGACCGCATAACGAAAATTCCATTGCTTTCAACAACATCATCGCTGCTATAAGTCAAACCACGAATATATGAGCCAACATCACGCAAACGTATCTTATTGGAATAGTTTTCATTAAATGTTTTTTCAATAATTGCAGACATTACCGTACAGCAATCCTTAATTAAAGGGCTTGCAGTTGCGCTAACTACCAAAGAAAAGGCTAACATTGCAATTTCTCAGTGTTTAGAGTGTCATAGCTCAACACTTCAAGAGAGCGAGGTTTTGTCTAGTGGACTATGCAAAGTGTTTGGTGCAAATGGATTGGTTGGTTATAAAGATGTGCCACAAATGAACGGTGATGCGATACTGGTAATCAAGGATGGTTCGGGTGTTGGTACAGTTTCCTATGCACAGGGCAAATTTTCGGTAATTGGCACACTCAACTATCTTACTGTCATAGGCAACAATGATTTGCGGTATCTGTACTTTGCGCTGTCAGTGTTCAACTTTCAACCGTACAAAACTGGTATGGCGATACCACATATCTACTTCAAAGATTATGGTAAAGCGAAAATATATTGTCCTTCACTTGCTGAACAAAAGCGTGTCGCAAACGTGCTTGACAAATTAGAGAGCAAACTTTTTGTTGAGCAAGAACTTCTTGCGTCATTCAATCAACAAAAACTGTATTTGTTGGGGAAGATGTTTATATGAACATCTTCCTTAATAGATATTGTTTCTGTATTTGATATTTCTGTAATAGTTGCCTTTCAACATCCTCTTTAAGCGATAACACTGAAAGAAGATGACTAATTTCTTTTTGCCTATCTAAATCTGGTATTGGGCATTTTATGTGATTTATATCCTTTAGGTAGGCTGTTTTCATCGTACCTTCAGTTACAACACGTTCAACTTCTTTTTGAAAATATGAAGATTGCATAAAGTAATAAAGAAATTCAACATCAATATTTGTATTAGGGACAATACCTAAAATTCCTTGTTTGGTACAGACTGGATATTTGTTTATAGAAATAGCACCGATTGTTGCTCCATTAGAGTATATAATGGAGTGCGTAGGAATCAGCCATGCTGAAGATTTTTTGAGTCCTAACTCTGTAATATAGTCTTTGTTAGCCGATAAATATTTATTGCTCAAATCGTCTATTTTTATGAAAGGAATGCTGCCGTTATCATAAAATTCTGTATTTGACGTAGTGGGTGTTCCACCCTCACCTGCTTTACTATATAATGTTTCAAATGCCACTAACTGCCCACATTTCAGAGTTATTATATCATCTATAAGCCCTTTAATTAAGGATTGCAGTTTCTCAATGATTTTGTTTTGGGTGGCAATACGCTCATCTATTAGTCGTAACAGTGTAGCTATTTTAGTTTGCTCCGCTTTGGATGGAATACCAACATAACACTCGGAAAAATTCTTTGTGCTGATGGAATAGATTTTTGTTCCCTGTGCTATTCGTCTAATCTGATTATGAAATGCGGATGACGAAAAAGCATATCCTTTGAAGCCGACAATAGTTTTATTTTTATTGTCTCGCCCATGAATTGTGTGTAAACCACAAACAATATCCTTATTATCAAGATTAAACAACTCAATGACTTTAGCAACCTCATTCGTATCTTCCGAAGCATCAGCAAAGGCTACATCTCCCTCTTTACACAATTCAAAGTTTTTAGGCATATTACCTTCTTTGACATTGGGTAGTTTATCTCTTCTCAAATCCACCATAGTAGGAAGCCCAACATGAATGAGTCCATAATGTAAGTTCATCATGGCTTTCTCCCCATATTCAAGTTGTTCCCAACTCAGAGAATTGGTTGAATAGAAATCCAATAGCTCAGACACTTTACATATTTCCCACTCTCCACTAAATTTAGGGAATCTCAAATGGGGAACATTAAGGACTTTATTATCGT
>ENA-OPDW01001734-OPDW01001734.1-human-gut-metagenome-genome-assembly--contig:-NODE-1734-length-11381-cov-2.922391_pt1 | contig 11381 bp, 14 predicted proteins | sample MGYA00241264_ERZ501508 | MGnify/ENA primary metagenome ERZ501508 (study PRJEB25962, sample SAMEA2042575) | human gut metagenome | biome: human gut; feature: human-associated habitat; material: faeces...
GAATCGGAAAGCATTCAGAATCAAAAGTCGATGCTGATCCAGTACGCCATTGAGAAAGGATTTGATATTTACCAGATTTATTCGGATGAGGATTATTCCGGCATCGATCGAAACCGCCCGGCATTCAATTCGATGATACAAGCCGCAAGCGAACATAAATTCGATGTGGTGCTGGCCAAGACGCAATCCCGTTTTACCCGCGATATGGAACTCGTGGAAAAATACCTGCACGGAAAGTTTATTGAGTGGGGCATTCGGTTCATTGCTGTCGTTGACCATGTGGATACAAACGATACTGCGAATAAAAAATCTCGTCAGATTAATGGCCTGATCAACGAGTGGTATCTGGAAGACTTGTCTACCAATGTCCGCTCGGTGCTTGACCACAAGAGGAAAGAGGGTTTATTCATCGGCTCTTTTGCGCGGTATGGGTATTGCAAAGACCCGAATGCAAAAGGAAAACTTATCATCGATCCGGAAGCTGCCGAAGTGGTAAGGCGGATTTTCTCTATGGCTCTTAGTGGAATCGGTGCGCATAAGATTGCGCGGATTCTGAATGATGAGAAAGTTCCAAGCCCAACTGCTTATAAACAGCAGCATGGCATCCATTACCATATTGCAGCGAAAAATCCCAATGCAGACCTTTGGAGTAGCCCCACGGTATACCAGATGCTGCACAATCAGCTTTATGTCGGAGATATGGTGCAGGGGCGGCATAAAAAGGTGAGTTATAAGTCCGAAAAGACGATTTGGCTTCCTCAGTCGCAGTGGATTGTTGTAGAAAACACCCATGAAGCCATCATTGACCAGGACACATGGGATATTGCAAGAAAAATCCGTATGAAGAAAAAGCCCAGAGTGGCGAACGGAACATATTCCCACCGTCTGTCGGGTTTGGTCTACCATGCTCTATGCGTTCATTGACAGAATTGAGGTTCACGAAGCCACAGGCGGGCGAACCGTCTACCGTCAGCAGAAGATTGATATTCATTTCAATTTCATCGGCAACTACTACCCACCGGAGGAAACCATTTCCGAGGAAGAACGCATTGCCGCCATCGAAGCCGATCAGCTGCGAAAGAAGCAGGAAAAAGGTAAGCGAGCCGCCGAACGCAAAAAGCAGAAACTTGAAGCTCTTCGAATGGGTGCGGAAGCCGGAGATCCCGAAGCTATTTCAAAGTATGAGGAGCATCTGGCAAATCAGCGTGAGAGAAACCAGAAACGCCGCCAAAAACTTAAAGAAGCCCGAGAAGCCGACCCGGAATATCTCAGCCAGTTGGAAGAAAAGGAACGCATCAAGCGTGAAAAAATGCTGGAAACCGAGCGCAAGCGAATGGAACGAGCCAGCCGGAAAAAGAAACTGACACGAGCCGAGCTGAAAGAAAAGGCAAAGACTGACCCGGAAGCCGCAAAGGAATGGGAAGCTCTGAAAACCAAGGAAGCCGAAGCCAGACAGCGTAAAAAGGAGCATGAAGAAGCAAGGATGGCGGTAGACCCCGTATATGCTGCTATGATGGCAGAGCGAAAAGCCGAGTATGTCCGTACAAGGACTGCCAAGCGTAAGGCTGAACACGATGCTCTTGTGGAGCTTGCCAAGACCGATGCAGAAGCCGCAAGGAAACTGGCAGAGAAAAGAAAATATCAGAGTGAAGCGACTGTCAGAAGCTATCAGAAAATGAAAGCCGATGCAGAAGCCGGAGACCCCGAAGCGATTGCACGATATGAAGCCCACCTTGCTAAACGCAGGGAGGATTATCATAAGAAAAAAGCAGAAAAGGAGGATATTCCAGCATGAACGACTTATGGATTGTCAAATTTGTCCGCAAGGACGGCAAGCCAGATGAAGAATACTACTATCATTCCCTTGCCAAAGCAGAGTATCACAGAGATTTGTTTTTAAATGATGACTCTGGACTGTATGAAAAAATCGAAATCATAAACGAAAACTCCAAGGAGGTTACTATGGAACTGAATTTTATCAAGTGTGGCGACTACTACATTCCTGACATTAAACTGAAGAATCCCAATATCCGTCTTGGCAAGTGGGGGCGGATGCGCAGAGAGTATCTGCGGCTGGCAAATCCTGCCCTGTTCTCCGAAATGGTGCTGAGCGAAACACTCTATGAGCATTGTGCAGAGATTGAAGAAACCGCAAGGAGCCGCATGATCATAATTCTTCCCCAGCTGATGGAATACTACGGCGTGACAGAGCAGCTCAAGGCTGAAAATCAGCTTGAATGGGTTCGCCAGATGAACGCTTGCGTTGCACAGGCAGAAGAAGCCATCAAAACCGAATTGATTTACTGCTGAGAAAGGAGCGTACGAATATGATTTTAGAAGCGTTGTTCAATGGTGAGATTTACGCAAGTGAGGACATCGTGCCAAAGTCCGACAGGTTCCGCCAGACTGCCGCACATATTTCCGAAGCCATGACCTACTTCAAGGGCAAGCTGAGCAAAGAGGACTACACCCTGCTTGAAAAACTCCGTGACAGCCATGCGGACGAGAGCAACATGACAAACGAGTGTCAGTTCAAGTATGGGTTCACAATGGGAGTTCTGCTGATGTGCGAAATCTTCCACAGCCCATTCTTCCCACATACCGAGTAAGGAGAAAAACATGGCTCTGATAAAGATATTCTTTAAACTGCTGGCACTGCCGCTGATTGCGGCGGTCACCCTGATACAATGGGTCGGTATCTTCCTCACGCAGTTCTCGACCGTCATATTCAATCTGCTTGCAGGGCTGATGTTTCTGATAGCGGTTGCAGGACGGATGATCGGCATCGGCACAGGAGCAGAAACACTCCAAATGATGACGGTTGCCTTTGTGGTCTTTATCATCCCGCATATTGCTGAATGGTTGATTATCAGAATAGCCGCCATCAATTATGGACTGCGTGATTTTATCAAGTCCTGACCCAACAATTTCATATCGACAACAAAGCGACAGGTATTTCCTTGTGAAGTCTCTGTCGCTTTTATTTTTGCCAATATTCAAGGAGGAAAAAACAATAAAGTGAAGAACCTCAAAGGAAAACAACTGTGGGAACTTGCGATGATAGCCTGACAATTTTTACCGTATACTTTTCCAAGCATCTGTGGAGCAGTAAAACCACCGATCTTTCTCATCTTACCTGCCATAAACAGCCCAAGAAAGATATTGATTCCAAATAGAGCAATCAGCTTTGGAAGTTCCATGATGCCCGCAGCATAACCATTTCCAGTTGACCCTGTCAAAACGCCGCCGCCAATTCCAGTTGCCAGAAATGTACCAATCAATACAGATAACCCGAGTTTTTTGTCTGCTACAGCATAATCAGCCATTTTTGCAGATGCCTTAAAATAGAAACCAACTCCCAGCATCATGCATACATAAACCGCCAGAATACAATAATCCAGCACACCAATATTTATGTTTTCCACATCGTTCCCTCCTCAAATTATTATTCCCTCAAAAGCACCATTTTGTTACCACCAAATCCGGTCATAGGTGTTCAACACTTCGAATCCATCCTCTGTAACCAGCACTTCATCTTCAACTCTGCATCCTCCCAAACCGGTGTTGTAAAGTCCAGGTTCCAGTGTCAACACCATACCAGGGACAAGCCGAGTCAGATCTCCTTTCATCAGAAGTGGAGGTTCATCTACACTTAATCCGATCGCATGTCCAAGATAAGTCTGCGGTCCATTGTAGGCCAAGCTGAAATTGGAAGTAAACCCTTCGCGTAGCGCAATTTTCCCCGCAATTGCTTCCAAATCTTCCGCGACTACACCTGGACGGACCGCTTTGCAGCTTTCACTCAACATTTCGACCGTCGTATCAAGCACGTGTCGCTGTTCTGGACTAATTGTTCCAACAACCGCAGTTCTGCATACGTCAATCATGTAGTCCTTATATTTTCCATTAATTTCCATATGTACAAAATCGCCGTTTTGCAAGATTCGATCACTGGCCTCAGTATAATATACCTTCTCTGACCGCTCACCAGATTGACAAGTAGCAAATGCCCCAGTAACACCACGTTTCTGAAGCTGACTGGTGATAAATGCATAGACATCGCGCTCCGAAATCCCAGGTCTGATAAACTGACGAAGTTCCGCCGCTACTTCATCCGATATCTGCGCTCCAGTCCGCATAATTTCAAGCTCATACTCGTTTTTCTGTGCCCTAATATTTTGGATCAGGTCATCTGCGAAATAAAATCTTGTATTCGGACACTCTGCACGAATGTCCTCATACAATGCGACACTCAAAATATCAGACCCGACCAATCCAATATCCTTTCTTTCCAAGCCATGCTTATGTATCGCTTTTTTAAAGCCGATGCCAGATCGTTATCTGCATACACATCCTTAATATACTCAATTCCGCCTGATGGAAGTCCTTTGATCAGACTAGGCTCACCGTGCAACGGGATCAAAAGTGCTGAGTAACCACGGCTGCGGCATCCAAATCTACGGGTATGCCCAGGCAGAAGCGGCATATGGCCTGCAAGATACATAAGGTCTCCGGCTCTTCTGGGTGCAAATCCTATAACAACCAGAGCCTCAAATGCTCTTTTTGCCGCCTCATCTCTCACTTTTGATAACCGGTTTTCAAATTCGATTTCTAATCTCTTGTCCACTTAAATCTCCTTTTCAAATCGCAGTTGGCTTTACTTGCACTTCTCCGCTTCATCTTGTCCCTTGCATTTTATAAATATTGTGCAAATTATGCAACAAGAAAACAGTCCTTGATTATATCATTTAGTTCTAAAACATTTTGACTGTTTACATTTGAGTACAGGAAAGAATTATTTTTTGATAGAGTACTGAGATCCTGCTGATAAGTTCTAATGCATCATTGATCCGATTTTTATTCTTTACCATTTGAGTCTTGACCAGACCATATTCCAGACTATTTTCCTTCAATTTATCCAGCCGGGAAAAATCCGCAAACAGGGGAATGGGAGCAGACAGCTTGGTATCTTGTACCAGCACCTCGGGATCGCACTTGTCCAGGCCATCCTCCTTCGTATGGTTCCACCAGCCCAGAGTGGCTCCGTGGGCGTGCTCCATATAAGCCTGGGTAAAGGAGATTCGCTGGGTGATGGAAGGGACACCAATACCCATAAAGCTTTGATCCCCGTTTTTTTTCAGAGACATGGCCCGCAACTCCATTTGCGGCAAAACCTTCTCCGCATTGGCCTTGGCAAAGTCCAGCAGTTCTTTGGAGGCCTTGATTTCAAACAGCTCCGTTTCCCGCACGCCGGTGGAATCAATGTGCATGTAACCGACACACTTTTTATTCAGCAGGTCCCAGTAGTTGTCCACAAACCAGGTGGAGCCAGCCGCTTCCGCCACCTCGTGGCCGTTCCAGAATACAAAATAAATGTCCCGATCCAGTTCTTTCCGGTGCTGGCTTAAAATCCTGCAGATTTCCAGGGTAGTAGCATTACCAGTAGCATTGCAGGTAACCCCCGGTTTCCAGGCATCCAAATGAGAACACACCAGTACAAATTCGTCTCGCTTCCCGTTGCCCTGTAGAATTCCTTTGGGCTGATGCACCTTGCTCCAGGTACGGTCGGCAATGGCAGTTACCTTTACCCGCACCGTCTTCCCCTCCTGACACCAGTCCTTTAATTTCAGACCGGCTCCACGGGTAATACCGACCCCCACCAGGTCGGGAATGTTCTTAACATTGCTCTCAGTCGGATTGCCCCACACGGCCTTCAGCCCTCGGTGACAGATGACTTCTTCGTCATTACCCCAATTCATGCACATAATGCCGGCCGCACCCATTTCGTAGGCAATCCGTGCCTTTTCCGGAACAGGCGGAGCATAAGATACCTCCACAAGAACCATCTTTCCCACTACGTCCAGCCCCTTATATGCCCCATAAGAACCATCACCCACATAGATCAGATCAAATTCCTCCCTTCCGGCTTGGTGCCACGGATATGGGCGCAGGGCAGGCTGTCGATCTCCAGAAACTCCGGCTGAAGGATCTGTACCTTTGGTACATGGGGTCGCTGTTATAGGTGTAGAAGGTCTCGTTGTCTACCTCCAGTCCGTACTCCTTCATCCGGTTGGCAACATACTCCGCTGCTGCTGCCTCGCAGGGACTACCCGCCAAACGATACGGAAAGTGTTCCGTCATATAGCGGATTGTCTCCATCATGCTCTCTTGGGTTACTTCTGATCTCAGTTCTCCTTTTTCCATCGCATTTAAGTCCTTTCCAATCCAATTTTCCTGCCGCTGTTTATCTGGCTCTATCATCCTCATAGTTCGTCTTTTTATCTTGGTTGCTCGGTTGCTTGGTCACCCACATATTCTTAAAAAAAGAAGATGTTTACATCTTTGTTTTTATAGTATACACAAGAAACGACAAAAGTCAACTGTGACTTTTGTCGTTTTTGTTCTTTTTATTTTAAATAATCAATAGTTCCCTGAATGTGGTCAAACATAAGCTGCTTTGCCTTAACTGCATCCCGCTGTCTCAGCGCATCCACGATTTGCCGATGCTCCTTTGCTTCTAGCTCAACATTATGCATATCCAGCACATCGTGGGAAGTTGTCTGCATCATCTCCAAAATCGTACTCAGGACGATATCCAGTGTCTGCTCCATAAACATACTACCCGTTTTTTTTGCATACAGGCGGTGCAGATCAAACTCGCCTACTGTCGTCCCCGTCTCCTGAAATTTAAGAGCCATCCGCCCATAAGCTTCCTCAAGTTCCTGTAAATCCTCATCTGATGCATTCCTTACGATCAGTTCCATTGCCTTCTCTTCCAGCACTTGACGAACCTCATACGCCTCCCGCAAGGAATACCGTTCGAGATTTTTTGACATTTGGGCATACTTATCCTGCTGGGTACCATTGCTGGGCAAAGACCGCAAAAATCTTCCTCTCCCTTGGTGCGAAACGATGATCCCTCGCTGTTCTAACACATGGAACGCTTCACGCAATACATTACGGCTCACCCCAAGTTGCTCAATCAGCTCCCGCTCAGAAGGAAATTGAGCCCCCGGCTGCAGCTTCTGCTCATCAATAATTTGATACAGGGCATTGACCACTTCCTGGTACAGTAAGGGGCGACTAATTCGAGACGAAAAATTCATATTTTCACTGAACTCCTTCAGCACACAATCTATTCTTATTGTAGTGTGCCACCCAAGAAATGTCAAGTTTTGAACTCTGTCATCAGTAGTTCCAACAATGACACCTGCTAAGAAAAGTTCTAAACGCTTTAGCAGAACATCAAAATATCGTCCGTTCTATATAATTCGGATAATTGCATTTCACAAGAAAACATTTCCATCTTAGAATTTCACAGGTCAATGGCAAATATTTGCGTAAAAGATGGTACTGGGTTTCACCTGTTGTGTGATAACATAGTCTCTGATACCAATATTTTTGACATACAACTCATTATTTTGAGAGCATCGGATCGTCTTATTAATTCTCTCTTATTATGCATGGCACCTAGGCCGCTATCAAGCCCCCAAAAATAAGCGAAAGCCCCGGCTCTGCTTCCAGAGCCGGGGGCTTCACTGCATCTTATGAATTTTCTTTTTTGCCGGGCAGAGCACCCCACCCCATCAGGCCATAGGCGGATTTTGCGCTGCAAATAGCCCGGCGGATCGCATGTTCCATGGCGCGGGCGGCCATGGCTCCCACCAGGTTCAAATCTCCGGACACGTCTCCCAGCGACAGGGCGTAGATACTGTCTCCGTCAGCCGTGGTATGCACGGGGCGGATTGCCCGGGCATAGCCGTTGTGGGTCATACCGGCAATTTTGGTCAGCTGGGTCTTATGGAACGCTGCGTTGGTGACCACCACGCCCAGGGTAGTATTCCCGGTGAAAAGATTCTCCTTTCCTTCCGCATCGGAAAACATCTCTTCCAGCGTGTTGGACAGGCCGGTTTTCTCCTGATTCAAAAGTCCTGCCATGGGCTCTCCATCCGCTCCGTACACGTCTCCCAAGGCATTCACCGCTACCAGGGCTCCTACCTTCAAATCACCGGTCTGGAAGGCACAGGTTCCAAAGCCGGACTTCATAGCTCGAGCCATCCCCCGGTACTTTCCAATGGAACAGCCGGTCCCAGCCCCTACATTACCCTCGGCAGGAGCTTCATAAGAGGCATTTTCACAGGCTTCATAGGCCATAGCCCCTGTGGGACGTACATCTTTGCTTCCCACCACCAGATCAAACAGACAGGACTGACTGACCAGCGGAACCTTGGTCACACCCACATCAAAGCCAATATCCCGCTCCTCCAGATACTTCTGTACTCCGCCTGCCGCATCAAGGCCAAAGGCGCTGCCTCCAGAGAGGAGCACAGCATTGATCCCTTCCGCCGCAGCCACCGGATTTAAAATCTGAGATTCCCGGGAAGCCGGTCCTCCTCCCCGGACATCCAATCCGGCCGGACTCATCCGGTCACAGAGGATCACGGTACATCCGGTAGCGGCCTGCACATCCTGAGCGTGGCCCACCCGAAAGCCGCCGACCTCCATAATTCCGATTTCCTTTAACATAAGCAGCACCTCCTGGAATGAGATCTGTTGGAATGTGATACGAATGTACTTCATTTTCCAGTGCTTGTCAAGGAAGCTCTCCCTCCCTCTTATGATGGTTTCCAGTCCTGGAGCAATCCCCGTCGTTCCACCAACGAGCAAGGAGCTGTGTACCCTTCATATTAAGCTTTCCATGGAATACTGGACTTTTTTACTAAAAAGAGGTATACTTCAATGAATATTGTTTTGGCCGGGTCCGTTTGATCTATCTATGTGTTGGAGGTTTTTATGTATCTTCTCCTCTGGATTTTCTTTGTTTATGCCTTTCTGGGCTGGTGTACAGAGGTCAGCTTTGCAGCCCTGACCTCAGGCCGCTTTGTAAACCGCGGCTTTCTTAACGGTCCGGTGTGCCCCATTTACGGCGTGGGCGTCGTGATCGTACTCTTCTTTTTGGACCCGCTGCGCGGCAACACCTTTTTGCTGTTTCTCGGCTCGGTGCTGCTCACCTCCCTGCTGGAGTGGGTCACCGGCTTTGTCTTGGAAAAAATCTTCCATCAGCGCTGGTGGGACTACTCCAATGAGCCCTTTAACCTGGGAGGATACATCTGCCTGCGTTTCTCTATTGCCTGGGGTCTAGCCTGTCTGTTTGTGGTGGAGATCATCCATCCCTCCATTCTCTGGCTGATTCACCTGATTCCGCACACCCTGGGCCTGGTCCTGCTGGCTTTGTTTTCTGCCGGGATGCTGGTCGATCTGGCTGCCACCGTGCGTACCATCGCCCGCATGAACCGGCAGCTCACTCAGCTGGATGAATTGGCCAGCCGCATCAAGGCTCTCTCCAATGAACTGGGCGAAAACCTGGCTGAGCGGGTCATCGATGCAGCGGAACTGGGCAGCGGACTGCGAGAGGACATTCAGGAGAACCTTGAGGATGCAAAGGATGTCCTGGCCCAGCGCCGGGAAGACCTTCAGGATAGCTTGGAGGATATGAAGGAGTCCCTTGCCGAGCGGCGTATGCAATACCAGATGGATCAGGCCGAGCGGCTGGAGCAGCGCCAGCGCGACTTGGCTGAACTGCGCACCAAGCTGGAGGCGGCGATGGCCCGTCCTATCTTTGGTCAGCGCCGTCTGATGCGCGCCTTCCCCAAGATGCGTTCCACTACCCACGCCCAGGCTTTGGAGCGTCTGCGCCAGTGGATGGAGAAGCGCTGAGTTCCCCCTGCGGAATGTAATATTCCATATTATATTTGTCTTTTTCTCCTCTTTGTGATAGCATAATGGTAATTACACCAAAGGAGGCCTTTTCATGGAAGAATTGCTGGACTTAAAGCAGCGCCTGGAGGGCCAGCGTCCCGCTTCCTGGCAGGAACTGCCTGATATTGCGCTGTATATGGACCAGATCATTTCCTATATGCCCCGGCAGCTGATCCACTTTGACGAAGGGGAGGCTCTCACCTCCGCCATGGTCAACAACTATATCAAGGAGGGGCTGGTCCCCCGGGCAGACGGAAAACGCTATGGTCCCATCCATTTGGGATATCTTACCGCCGTCTGCGCACTAAAAAAGATCCTCTCCGTGCGGGATACCGGGATTCTGCTGGCCGCCGGACAGGCCCGCAACAAAACGCCGGAGGAGCTGTATACCTACTTCTGCGCCGCGCTGGACCGGGCATTGGCAGATACCGCAGATACCATCGATGAAAACGCTACCCGGGAGGATCTGCCCAGACTGGCTCTGGACCTGGCTTTGCGCAGTTACGCCAATCAGCTGGCCTGCGCCCGTATTTTGGATATTCTTCAGCCCCCCCACTCGGAGTCGCCGAAAAAGGGGAAAAAATGATCCTGTATCTATAACATCTGTAAGGAGGTTTTCATATGTCTGAATTTGTTTTGGTCACTGATTCTTCCGCCGACCTCAGCGAAGAGATGGCCCAGGCAATCCGCGTTCCTGTCCTCCCCCTTCGCTTTACCATTCAGGGACAAACCTACCGCAACTACCCCGATAACCGGGAGATGGACCCGGCTTTGTTTTATGATATGCTGCGGGCGGGCGAGCTGGCCACCACCGCCGCCCTCAATCCCAACGATTTTGAGGAGGCACTGGAGCCCTACCTGAAAGACGGCAAGGATGTTTTGATCCTGGCCTTCTCCTCCGGACTGTCTACTACCTTTAACTCCTCCCGCTTGGCCGTGGAGGAATTGCAGGAAAAGTATCCCCAGCGGAAGATTTACACCGTAGATACCCTGTGTGCCTCCATGGGCCAGGGCCTGCTGGTGTGGCTTGCCGCCCAGAAGCGGGATACCGGCGCTTCCATCGAAGAGGTGCGTGACTGGGTGGAGGAGAACAAGCTCCACCTGTGCCACCAGTTCACAGTGAGCGACCTTCACTTTCTCAAGCGCGGCGGACGGGTCTCCGCTACCACTGCGCTGGTGGGTTCTATGCTGCAGATCAAGCCGGTGCTTCATGTCGATGACGAAGGTCACCTCATCAACATCGGCAAGGCCCGTGGCCGCAACGCTTCTTTGAAGGCTCTAGTGGACAAGATGGAGAAAACGGTCACCGAAGAGGGCAAGAAAACCGTCTTTATCAGCCACGGCGACTGCCTCAAGGATGCGGAGCTGGTGGCTGACATGGTCCGGGAGCGCTTTGGCACCGAGGATATTCACATCAATTATGTTGGCCCGGTCATCGGCGCCCATTCCGGCCCCGGCACCATGGCCCTGTTCTTCCTGGCCAGTGAACGATAACGACGCTTACCTGCCGCCATGGGAGGGCCCGGCCATCCTGCTGGTGGACCTTGACGCCTTCTTCGCCTCCGTCGAGCAGTTGGATCACCCGGCCTGGCGAGGCAAGCCTGTCATCGTCGGCGGCGATG
>ENA-OPDW01001735-OPDW01001735.1-human-gut-metagenome-genome-assembly--contig:-NODE-1735-length-11378-cov-3.592952_pt1 | contig 11378 bp, 10 predicted proteins | sample MGYA00241264_ERZ501508 | MGnify/ENA primary metagenome ERZ501508 (study PRJEB25962, sample SAMEA2042575) | human gut metagenome | biome: human gut; feature: human-associated habitat; material: faeces...
TAATTGGGGACGGGGTTTTTTCAAAAAAACCCCGTCCCCAATTAAACTTTAACCTGTCCCTTTTTGTAATCGTCAAAACAATTCCAATTATTTCAAAAAGTCTGGATCTTCAAAATAGTTTATCTTCATAGAATTTTTTACATCTCGAAGTGTTTCTGCAGCTTTTGCCTCTGCAACCTTGCTTCCTTCTTTGAGAATGTCGTATACATCCGGAAGTCTCTTCTCCCATGATTTTCTTTTCTCGCGGATTGGTGCAAGTTCTGCCTGCATTACATTGTTCAGGAATTTTTTTACTTTTACATCTCCAAGTCCACCGCGTTTGTAATGTTCTTTCAGTTCCTCCAGGTTTGCATAATCTGGAAGAAATTCGTCTACATAATCCTGCTTGCAGAATGCATCAAGATAAATGAATACCGGGTTGCCTTCTACCTGCCCTGGATCTTCGACTCTTAAGTGATTCGGATCTGTGAACATGGACATAACTTTTTTCTTAATGTCTTCTGCTTCATCTGACAGGTAAATACAATTTCCAAGTGATTTACTCATCTTTGCCTTACCGTCGATTCCCGGCAGTCTCAGGCATGCTTTGTTAGATGGAAGAATAATATCTGGCTCTGTCAGTGTCTCACCATACACGCTGTTGAATTTGTGTACGATTTCTTTACACTGCTCCAGCATCGGCAGCTGATCCTCTCCTACCGGTACAGTTGTTGCACGAAACGCCGTGATATCTGCTGCCTGACTGATCGGATAGCAGAAAAATCCGACCGGAATGCTTGCCTCAAAATTTCTCTGCTGAATCTCGGCTTTTACTGTAGGGTTCCTCTGTACCCTGGACACTGTAACCAGATTCATATAATAAAATGTAAGCTCTGTCAGTTCCGGAACCATAGACTGAATGAAAATATTAGATTTTGCCGGGTCGATTCCGCAAGCAAGATAATCCAGTGCCACATTCATAATATTCTGTCTTACTTTCTCTGGATGTTCCGCATTGTCTGTCAATGCCTGAGCATCTGCAATCATAATATAGATTTCATCATAATCACCGGAATTCTGCAATTTCACACGCTCCTGCAGTGATCCTACATAATGTCCCACATGAAGACGTCCTGTTGGTCTGTCACCGGTTAAGATAATTTTCTTCATTTTTTGTTCTCCTTAGCATATATTTTACATAATCTGTATCCATATACAATTACATGTCTTTATAATCTGCCCGCTTTCCTTATATTATCTATGCTTAAAGCGTAGATTCAAAGCAAGCAATATCTACGCAAGCAATATCTACGCAGGCAATATCTTTGTTCATTATAAGCTTTTCTTAAGAAAGCGTCAATACACGAACACAGTAATTCGTTAAACTGTAGGTTTAGGTTTATCCTGTAAATCTATATTATAAATCTATTCTTTTATTATTATGCTACACCTTGTTGTCCTTTCTTACATGCTACTTCGAATTCTCTTAATTTTCTTTTTGCTTCTTCACTCAAATTTCCCGGCACATCAATCTGGACCGTCACATATTGATCTCCATGCTGATTCTTATCTTTCATAGAAACAATTCCTTTGCCTCTCAAACGAATCTTTGTTCCGGACTGAGTTCCCGGATTAATCTTACACAATACATTTCCGTGAAGTGTCTCAACCTTCGCCTCACCGCCAAGTACTGCTGTTGTGAATGGAACTCTGACTGTTGTGTAAACATCCATGCCCTTCCGTTCATATCCTGGTTTTGATGCGACTTTCACTTTCAGAAGAAGATCTCCTGCTTTTCCGCCATTGATTCCCGGATTTCCTTTTCCGCGAAGCCGAATACTCTTACCCGTATCAATGCCGGCCGGAATCTTTACCTTCAATGCTTTGCCTACTGCTTTTCCATTATTTTCCGTCAAATGTATGACTTTCTCACAACCAAAGGCAGCTTCGTCAAATCCTACTGTAATTTCTGCTGTAACATCTGCTCCGCCCTGGCTGTAATTTCCATACGATCCACTTTCGCCAAAGCCACTTCCACTAAAGCCGCTTCCTCCAAAGCCACTTCCACTAAAACCAGTGCCGCCAAAGCCACTTCTTCCAAAGCCACTTCCACTAAAGCCACTCCTTGATCCTTTCGAAGAACTTCTTGTAGCGCCGCCAAAGCCACCAAAGCTTCCTCCAAAAATGTTCTTCAGGAAATCGTCCATATCGCCATTTCCTTCAAAATGATATTCATGGAATGTACCGTCCGGTCCTGCATACTGGTAAGTACCGCCTCCATTTCTGCTATAAGCGCCACCATAAGCACCACCTGCTGCACCGCTTCCATCGAATGCAGCATGACCAAACTGGTCGTACATTTTTTTCTTTTCCGGGTCACTTAATATATTGTAGGCTTCTGTTGCTTCCTTGAAGCGCTCTGCCGCCTGTGCATTTCCCTGATTTGTATCCGGGTGGTATTTTTTTGCCAGTTTCCGATATGCCTTTTTTATTGTGTTCTTGTCTGCATCCTGGCTAACTCCTAGGACTTCATAATAATCTCTTTTTGCTGACATAATCTGTTCCTCCCTTAGTTTGCTGTTTTTCATATTCAAGAATGTCTGAAGATTGTATTCCGATACCCTCTGATATCTTAAATTACCCCACAGGAATTTACCTGTGGGGTAATCATATCTGCCATAAAACATAATTTCTCGATTACTTCAGAACTCTCTTTTGTTCTACTTGTAATATAACACTCATTTTTTATAATGTCAACATAAGATTATATTTTTTTAACGCCCGGAATTATTCATATTTACAACCAATAGGCTCGCCCATTTTTACCAATGTCTCTGCCTGTGCTTTTGTATTGTGGATAATATCCTTGTCCGGTTCTGCCATGCCAGGCTCTGTCATCACCACAATCGTAGAACCACCGAATTCGAACATTCCTTTTTCGTCACCACGTTTTACCTGAGCAGAATCTTCTTCATGATTATTGATTTTTCCAACCATCAAAGCTCCTACTTCCATAAGAAGGATTGTTCCTAGCTCCTTTGTCTTTAGAAGACAGTATTCCCTCGAATTCATTTTGTAAATTGGATAGTAATCATTTGCCACTGGGTTCACTGTATGAAGTACGCCGCGAATCTTCCGCTGTCTTGACTTTCGTCCATCTGCCACATAGCAGTACCGGTGATAATCATCCACGGTCAGACGGATCACATAAATCCAGCCGCCCATATAACGTTCTGCCAAACGCTCATCTTTTAAAAGCTGCGCTGCCGAGTACTGTGTGTGTTTGATCCAGAATCTCCCTTTCTGCGTGATTGGATATGCAGTGACTTTTCCGTCGCTTGGGCTGATCAGAATATTTTTCTGTTCATTGATCGGTCTTTGCTCCGCCTTGATCTTCCTTGTAAAAAACGCATTATAGGAATCAAATTCCTGCTTTTCATAAATGCCAAGATCAATGTGATTCTTTTTTACAAAGGAAGGGATTATCCTCCTGGAAAGTCTTGTACTTAAAAACTTTCCACAAATATCAGAAACTGCCGGAGACAAAAATGGGCGGAGCAGCATTCTGGTCAGCGCATGACCATAAATAACTTCTAACAGGTGATCCTGTCCAGTCGTTCCGTCTATTTTCATTCCATCACGAGTGATATATGTCACAGCCATGTCTTTTCCCTCACTTAATGTTCAATCTCTCATATATTCTTTCACGATTCCACCTGGCTTTGCAGGAATTCTCTACCAAATATGCAGTCCATGCAGCACTGCTAGTGCGACAATGACAACCATGACAGTCTGTCCCAGCTTCTTCGGCTTGCGGAGTCTGAAATTTGTGATAAATAAAAGTCCGACAATCAGTACAAGCGCATGCAAGACAATGATAAAATCTTTGCCAAGTATCGGACGGAACACATATAAAATAGGAAGTGCAACTGCCATAGAAGTAATCGGAAGTCCTTGATAACATTCCCTGTTTTCCGTGGTCTCTTCCTGACGGATTTCTTCAGACACATTATACCATGCCAGACGAATCAGTCCTGCCAGCACATAGAACATCAGAATCGTAACTCCGATACCATGGTTCATTCCCATACGATATGCGATCAATGTCGGACCCACACCAAAACAGATAATATCTGCCAACGAATCAATCTGAATTCCAAACTTTTTCTCTGCTTCAGTACGATTTTTTTTCGTCCGGGCAATCTTGCCGTCAAACATATCACAAAATCCTGACAGTGCCAGACAGACAATCGCCATTCTCGGATAACCATTCATAGAAAACAGCATTCCTCCCATCGAAATCAATACACTTACATAAGTCAGCACTACTGTGTAATCATATACACCTAACATCATTCATTTTCCTCAACTTTCTTATCCCTTTTTAACATTTCTTCCTATTGTAAAATTTGCAACAATTGTAAGCAGTGCACTTAAGAGCAGCTCGGTGTAATATCCCAGGCCACGGCTTAAGAGCATTCCCGGAAGCAATAACTTACTTCCAAATATTGGTAAAAATATTATTAAAAATAACTGTTCGCTGATTCCCATTCCTCCTGGCAGTGGCAACATATCCACAGCCACAGAGATGGTTCCCTGCAATATAATTATGACAAATGCAGAACTTCCGGAGAGTCCAAATGCTTTATATACAAACCAGGTTGCCGCGAATAATGCAAATCTCTGGAATACTGTAATTGCAAACACTTCCACAAGCACCCATACATGCTCCCGCAGATACACCGCCGTTGCACGGTACTGATCCATAGAAGCATTCAACTTTTCAAGTCTTGAACTCTTTTTCTTCATCAAATGCATTTTTTCCAGAAGGTCAAGTCCTTTTACAAGAATTGATCTTGCAAGCATCGGATGAAATACAAGTACCAGCATTCCTGACACACAGAATACATTGAGTGCCGTCCCCAGATAAAAAATGTGACGAACCCGGTAAAGGTGTGCCTTAATAAAGCCCTGACCAAAAATTGTCAGTGTAACTCCGATTACCACAAGTACCAGCTTATATGTAATAGTCACGATCATAAGAACAAGCGTAGACACCGGAATCGGAATCTTCTCTTTTTTCATATAATATATCTGAGCCGGCTGTCCGCCTGTCGCTGACGGAGTAATACAGCTAAAGAAAAAACCGACCGAGGAAAATAAAAAACAGGTCCATTTTTTCAGTTTGATTCCAAGCGTATGCATCATATAAAAAATGATGATGGATTCACCCCAGATAAAAATCACGACACAGATCACACCCGGAATCAGCCAAAGCGGATCCACTGTCTTCACAATGTGGACGATTTTTCCCAGATCCTCCCCGTGAAAGACGCCATACAGTGTTCCGGCAAATACAAGGATCAGGAATACTATATTAAATATCATTTTCTTCTTATCTGCCATTCTTCCTTCCCCCCTGTCAGCTGTTTCCTTTTGGCCCGAAAAAACAAATTCTTCCATACATGTTTCAGCCGGTTAATGATATGTTGCAGCCAATCTGACATATTTTCAATGATTCTCTGATAAATCCGATATCCATTCGTACGTCTGCTTATCTGCCATGTTACTTCTGCCACCAAAATTCCACTAAATACATCAACCAGTACATGCTGTCTGAGCGCAAGGGTAGAAATAAATACCAGAACTGCGATAATCTCAGACAAATTCTGGTACCACTTTGGAACATTTTCACATTTTCTAAGTCCTATACAGCAAAACCAGCTCGCCATACAGTGAATAGACGGAAACAAATTTACCGGCTTGTCAATCTGGTACAGGAAACGAACTGCACCAGTAAAGATATCACTGCCTGTAAGTTCCGGTCTTGTATTTGTAGTTGGGAAAAATACAAAACAGACAAAACAGATCAGCCGCGCATAAAAGTCAGCAGTAAAAAATTGATACCTGTGTTCCTCTTTCTGCGCCGCAATGAGTAGATAATTCACAACCCAGAATATATAGCATCCAAAATAAATTATGATGAATTGCGGCATAAATGGAACAATCCTGTCAACAGAACTCGACAGATTGTGTGCCACAATTCCTGTTTTAATTAAGGGTGCACCCCAGTATACCACAGAATTCAACAAAAATGTAAATATCGGTGGCAATAAAATTCTTAAGATTTCTTTTTTCTCTTTTTTACACATTTTCTCTCTGCTTAATTTGTTCATAATACCTATTTTATACGCAGAAAATAAAATAACAACATACTTTAGAATATCTTAATAAAATTTATGAGTTTCCTTAAGAAACTGTGGAGTTTCGGCACTCTACTAAACTTTCCAGACCCTTTTGTCATATGCACACACGCTAAAAAGCCGACTAAATAAGTGATTTTCTCATTTAGTCAGCTGATATATATTTTCAAGACTCATTCATAATCCTCAATGTGAATTTCCAGTCTGCCTGGCAAACAGATTTTTTATAAGAAGTCCTTGCAGGATACAAGAAGGTCTATCTTCTTCCACTGCGTCTCTTCGTCAATACAGTTTCCTTCTTCCACGGAAGCAAATCCACACTGCGGGGAAAGTGCAATCTGCTCTCCCACTACCGCTTTTGCTTCCTCATAACGTTTCTTAATTTCATCGTGGGCTTCCAGAACAGGATTCTTTGTGGAGATCAGCCCTGCCACAAAGAGAGCGTCCTTATCTTTTAACACTTTCCAAGGTTCAAAAGAACCTGAGCGCGCATCGTCATACTCTACAAAGAATGCATCATACGGAATGTCTGCAATGACTGGTGCCACTGCATCATAAAATCCAGAAAATAACGGATTCCCTTTGAAATTTCCTTTGCAGAAATGTGTTGCAACAACCATATCAACAGGCTTCTTTTCCAGTGCTTTTGTGGACACATTCCAAAACCAGTTCAACACCTCTTTCTGCGTATAACCAAGTGCTTCTACTTTCTGTAAAAACTTCTCATCGATCAAGTAGGTCCATGAAGTATCGTCAATCTGCAGATAGCGGCATCCATGATCATAAAAATCCAAAATTGCCTCCTGATAAGCCTTTGCAATATCATCAATCAAAGCTTTTAAATCTCTTCCATAATACGGAGTTTCTTTGTTGCCAAGCTGAAGGAAGTGATCGATCAGAATCATATTCGGACCGGAAATACATTTCTTCGCAGTCACACCTTCATACTGGGATGCCAGCCTGTGAAGATAATCCCATGCTTCCACCTCCGGGTGAACCTTATTCTTGTCATAGAAAATCTTTCCTGTCACTGTTCCAAGCTCGATTTCATTACTCGTTCCATTGATTTCCTTCGTAAAATGAATTGTATCAAATCCATCGAACTCTTTCAGCCAGTCCAGATGCCACCAGCGGCGGCGGAACTCTCCATCTGTGATAAATGGAAGGCCATGCTCCACTTCTTTTTTAACCAGCTTTGCAATCTCCTCGTCCTCAACCTTTTTCAAATCTTCTCTTGTGATTGCACCACTTTTAAACTCTGCTCTCGCTTTTTTAATTGCCTCCGGACGGAGGAAAGAACCTACAATATCATACTTTATCTGAATCATATCAAAATCTCCTTTTCCCATGTTTTTTGCTATCCTCTTCATGCATTACACTATACAAGAGAAAAGAAGATTTGAAAAATACATAAAAAGCGCAGTTTGTCATAACTTCAAGTTATGGCAAGGTGCATTTCTTAAGAAATCATTTTTCCATTGTGTCTGTTGGTCAGTATCGTCTAAATCTTCCTGATCTTGTGAAATATAATCGTCTCGAACAATATCTGCACTTTCTTCATATAAATGTTCCAGCGCCTCGAATTTTTCTTCAAACTGCCCGGAAAATTTGTTCCAGATCTGTGCACGATATTTCTGAAACCCGAAAAGATCTGTCAGATAACTAAACCGCTCCAAATCCTCAAATGTCATTTTTCTATTTTCAAGTAAAATATCTCTGTCCTTCTCTCCACAAAAATACAAAAATGCATATTTTTCAATATCTGCCTGATTCATATTCCGCCTCCTCTTTTTGTTCCGTTTTGCCTCACTTTTACAACCGATTTTATCTTGATTCAACTGCAAAATCAATAGAAAAGGTGCAAAAAACGAGACAAAATTTGAGACCAATAAACGATACATTACAGATGTCGAAATCAATGCATTTCCTATATATTTTGATACTTATCCTCGTGGTGCTCCAGCCAGATAAAGACACCAACACAAATCACTACAGAAATGAGTGAGCCTGCCGGAGATGCACATCCCATTGGGAACAGCGTATCCTTAAAATGCACTGACGCATAGTAGGATAGTGGGATTCTCGCACACACAATCGATATCGAATTATGAATGAACGAAATCGCTGACAGACCATATGCATAGAAATATCCACTCAGGCAGAAATGAATTCCTGCGAAAATGCAGTCTGACGCATAGCTGCGAAGATATCCGGCTCCACTTACTGCAACTGCACCATCATTTGTAAATAATCCTACCAGCGGAACTGACACAAACTGTACGATAATCGTCATAATTAATCCATATGTCACCGTAATCATCAGCACATATTTTAATGTCAGCTTTGCACGGTCGTGTTTTCCCGCTCCGATATTCTGCGCCACAAGTGCTGAGATTGTAGACATCATAGACGATGGAACAAGGAATAAAATACTGATGATCTTCTCCACAATTCCAACTGCTGCCGCATCTGTCAGTCCTCGCTGGTTTGCAAAAATCGTGATTACAACAAAAGATACCTGGATGAAACCGTCCTGCAGGCACACCGGAACTCCGACCTTTAAAATATTTTTCATGGTCATGCGTTTCGGTCTGAAATCCGATTTTTCCAAACGAATTCCACCCTTTCTTTTCAAAATCACAACCATCGATACAACTACACTGATTGCCTGTGCGATCGTCGTTCCAAGGGCAGCACCGGCCGCATCCAACCCCAGCAACCCAATAAACAGATAATCCAATCCGATATTGGCCGCACATGCCACCGCAATAAAATACATCGGACTCTTAGAATCCCCCATCCCCCGGAAAATGGAGCTGATAATATTATAAGCTGTGATAAAAGGAATCCCTATAAAACAAATAGTCAGATAACGAACTGTCCCTTCTACTGCCTCCGCCGGAGTAGACATTATTCCCACAATTGGTCGGACAAGCACAAGAAGGACTACCATCAGAACCATAGATATTCCCATAAACATCGTCACCGTATTTCCGATACATTCCGCTGCCTGCCGTTTATTTTTTGCACCGATACTACGACCGATCATCACTGTCGAACCCATGGCAAGTCCCACTATCATTACCGTTAACATATGCATGATCTGACTTCCGATCGACACTGCTGTCGTACTGCTGACTCCTCCGAACTGCCCTACAATGAACAGATCTGCCATTCCATATAATGTCTGTAAAAAGTATGACAGCAAGTACGGTAAAGAAAAATAAACTACCGTCTTGAACACACTGCCACTCGTCAAATCTCTCTCCATAATAAAAATTACCTTTAAATCCTACTTCTGTATTTTCTCCATTTTACATATATTCTGGATTATTTCTTTCCATACTTTCTCTTTAAGCCCGGCATCTTTTCTTCCATCATTTTCAAGAACCTGTCTTTTTCTCCTGAATCCATTCCATCTTTCGCAATAATTGTAATCTGCCACTCCTTTGTAAAGAGAAGGAAATAATGCTCTGTCTCAATTAATGTATCCATAACTTCATATCTGACTGCATTTTTCCCACCGGAAAGCGGATTCTGGATCAGAATATCTGCATCACGAAATACAATTGGTGCGATCACTTCTTTTTTTCCATAAAGCTCATCCAATTTTTTCAGGAATCCTTTAATCTGTTTGCTCTCGATCATTTTTAATTCCCCATAAAAAATGACAATTGCAAATACTGCCAGCAACATCGTAGACGGTCTTCCTGCCAACATACAATATGCTGCCAGCAGCACAAATGCTGCACTGGCAATTGCACTGATCTTACGGATTCCCGGCTTGATCAGATATTTTCTCGCCTCTTTTAATACTGACTCATTAATAACCGACTGTACTTCCATTTTAACCTCTCCTCATATTTTATTCCTTATCACTTTTCAGATATTACAGCATATTTTCCCAAGCCTCAGGCTGCCTCTGCCTCAGACTCGATTATTTCCTTGAAAAAATGTGTTTTATAAACACATAGAGTACAATTACAGATGCGCCTAAGTATCCAATTGCACCAAGTGCCGGGATGCCCAGAATCTTCGGCTTCATATCTGTCGTGCAGATAATGCTGGAACTAATAAGTAGCGCCATGACCCAAAGACCCATGACCACATTTCTCGTGACGCGGCGCAACAAATTCGCCAGGTCTTCTCCTGCATGCAGATCCAGATTGATCCTCGTCTGACCTTTCATGTAACCGTCTAAAAGATCTGCCACAAGAGCCGGAATATCCACTGCTTTTCTCATAGACAGATAAATGCTCTTCGCCCCGGATTTTGCTTCTTTTTTCCAGTCATGATTCTGGATAAACTGACTTTTCAGCCGGGATGCTGCAATCTCTACCATATTAATCTGCGGACTGATATCCGCAAGCACCCCCTCTACATGAGCAAGTCCTCTCGCCAGCATAGTCAGTCCGTGGGGCATGGTGATTTTATTTTCCTTCATGACATCCATGAGATCCTGAAGGACTTCTGCCACGTCAATATTTCCCATATCTGCCGTTCCATACTTTGCCATCAAACCTCGAATGTCCTTATAAAGCTGGCTTGGATCTGGCTCTCCGCGAAATTCTCCAAGCGCCAGCACAGCATCCTGGATCATGCCGATATCATTAAGGGCAACACCTTCCACTGCCTTGGCAATCTGTTCCCGGTCGCGTTCTGTAAGTCGTCCCATCATACCCATGTCGATCCAGACAATCTTACCATCCCGGATTCGTACATTTCCCGGGTGCGGATCCGCATGAAAAAAGCCGTCGTCCATGACCTGTTTGATGAAATTGTCCACATATTTGCTTCCTATTTCATTCATATCATAGCCATCTTCCAGCAAATGTTCCTTATCATCAATGGCATAACCATCAATGTACTCCATCACAATAACCGAAGACGTGGTGTATTCTTTAAAAAGAACCGGCGTATCCACAAATGCAACGTCCCTGTTCTTCTCTTTGAACTCTTCCATATTCCCGGCTTCAATGATGAAATTCATTTCCTCTTGAGTGACCTTCCACAGCTCATTCAATACCATTTTAAAATCCACCATGTCAGTGATACTGATTGGTGGAACAAGGGATACCAACTTGTGCATGAGTCCGATATCTCGCGCCATGGTCTCATAAATACCTTTTCGCTGTACCTTAATGACCACTTCTTCTCCAGTTTTTAACCGTGCCCGATGCACCTGCGCGATAGACG
>ENA-OPDW01001744-OPDW01001744.1-human-gut-metagenome-genome-assembly--contig:-NODE-1744-length-11304-cov-4.389101_pt1 | contig 11304 bp, 7 predicted proteins | sample MGYA00241264_ERZ501508 | MGnify/ENA primary metagenome ERZ501508 (study PRJEB25962, sample SAMEA2042575) | human gut metagenome | biome: human gut; feature: human-associated habitat; material: faeces...
TCGGAAGACCAGATCTGTTAATCTTATTTACCAATACAGTATCTCATAAGATGGTACACTGTGCAGTAACAGAAGCGGAAAAATGTAATGCACAAATCGTAAGATGCCACACAAGCAGCGGAAATGCTTTAAATGAGATTCTTCAGAATGCCTGTACGGCATAAGTATCTGGAATGTGGGGCATCTCATACCAGATGAAAGCTTTATAAAACTCCATGAGCTGATAATAGTAAAAATCATATAAAAAGAGAAAGAAAGGACAAGGAGATGAGTAGGGTACATTTCCTGGTCCTTTTCTTGATCTTTTTTAAACTTAAAATTCCATAATGACAGTCCTTGCGTTTGGTAGACAAAATACGATATAATAAAAAATGCTTGACTTAAAAAGTAAAGAGAGGTTTATGGAATGAAGAGAGAGACATTTGGATCAAGACTGGGCTTCATCCTTGTATCTGCAGGATGTGCCGTTGGTATTGGAAATGTGTGGAAGTTCCCGTACATGTGTGGACAGTTCGGCGGGGCTGCATTCATTTTAATCTATCTGGTGTTCCTTCTGATCATGGGAATCCCGGTTATGGTCTGTGAATTTGGTGTCGGACGTGCCAGCAGACACAGTGTTGCCGCTGCATATGAGACACTGGAACCAAAAGGAACAAAGTGGCATATTACGAAATGGATCGGTGTTATCGGATGCTATTTCCTGATGATGTTCTATACCACAGTTGGTGGATGGATGCTGTATTATTGCGTCAGAAGCTTCAGAGGAGATTTTGTGGGTGCGGATATGAAGACTGTATCTGCAGGATTCAGTGATATGCTAGGAAATATGCCGCTTATGGCATTCTGGACGATTCTGATATGTATCATTGGATTCGGTGTATGTGCGTTTGGAATCCAGAAAGGTATCGAAAAAGTTTCCAAGTTCATGATGACAGCACTGCTTTTGATCATGATCGTACTTGCGATCCATTCTGTGATGATGAAAGGTGCCGGAGCAGGAATTCGTTTTTACCTGATCCCTGATTTCAAACAGATGGCAGAGATTGGAATCGGAAATGTAATTTTCGGGGCTATGAGCCAGGCATTCTTTACATTATCAATTGGAATCGGAGCGATGTTGATCTTTGGAAGTTATATGGAAAAAGACCAGAGATTATTCGGAGAGGCTGTGAATATTACCGTGCTTGATACGATCGTAGCGCTGATGGCAGGTTTCATTATTATCCCTGCATGCTTTGCATACGGAATTGAACCGGGAGCAGGCCCGAGCCTTATATTTATCACGATCCCGAATATTTTCGCGCAGGTGGCAGGCGGGTGTGTATGGGGAGGATTATTCTTCCTGTTCTTAAGCTTTGCTGCATTTACGACACTGGTTGCGGTATTTGAAAATATTATTTCTTTTGATATGGATTTATTCGGATGGTCAAGAAAGAAGAGTACACTGGTAAGTCTGATTCTGATCATTATCTTAAGTATGCCATGTGTTATGGGATTCAATGTATTGGCCGGATTCACTCCACTTGGAGAAGGATCGACAATCATGGATCTGGAGGACTTCATCGTATCGAATAACCTGCTTCCGCTTGGAAGTCTGGGATATGTATTGTTCTGTACAAAGAAGAATGGCTGGGGATGGAACAGCTTCCTTGAAGAAATCAATCAAGGAGAAGGATGGAAGTTCCCGGCAGGAATCAAGGGTTATATGTCTTACGGACTGCCGCTTCTGATCATTATCATTTACCTGAAGGGATATTATGATAAATTTCAACCAATGGGAACGAAGACACTGATTGGTTGGATGATCGTGGCATTCTTATTCCTTGCATTTGTGATCGGATGCTCTTGTGGAAAAAGTAATGCGGAAAAAGTGGATAAGTAAAGTGAAAAAGTAAAAAGATGTGGAAAAAGGATAAGTTCTTTCATGAAGAGAGAAAGAACTTATCCTTTTTTCGCCATGCGTTCGAAAGAAGATGCCAATGGCAAGTCCTATATGTGGCAAAGTATGTAAGTGAATTTAATTCTTCGTCTCGTATGCTGCCTGGCGTACATCCGGGATTGCGATCAGTACCGGATATAATACAGCAGAGATAATAAGTCCGCCGACTCCCTGGATAATATTAGCAGGGATACTTGCAGCAGCGCCGCTTCCATACAGGAAGAACTCGCAGATAAAATATCCACCGGCGACGAATGCGATATCTGTAATACCTCCAAGGATAACTGCGACGTAACGGTTCTTACCGTAACGGCACATCTTCTGGTAAATCAGTCCGGATACCAGTGCGACAAGCCCCTTGATCACCAGTGTGATCGGAACGTATACAAAATATCCACCGATCAGGTCAGACAGTGCAGAACCGATACCACCGGCAAGCATACCATATACAGGACCAAGGATGATACCTGCGAGGATTACGATTGCATCACCAGGATGGATATATCCGCCGGTTCCCGGTGTCGGAATACGGATGGACATTGTAGCAACACAGGCTAACGCAGCGAATAATGCTGTCATAATTATTTTTTTCAGATTGGAATTCATAACCAAAACCTTCTTTCCTTTCGTAATTGCCATTACTGTACAATAGTAGTGGCATGAGATAAAGAGCCAGTTATGAGAAAATATACCATACCAGTTGTAAAAATACTAGAAAAGAAAGGAAGTACGTGTATGAAATTTCGGGTAATCTTTTGATAAAGAAAAAGAAATCCTGTACTTTTATATAAAATCGTGCTATACTGCTACAGTTGAAATTTAATGTGATAATGCGGTAATGCGATACAAAATCAAAAATATGATTTATAAATAGGAAAGGACTAGAAGTAATGTTGGCAACAATCGAATCAATCAACAATGTGGTAAATAACTTCATCTGGGGAGTACCGGCCATGATCTGCATCGTAGGAGTAGGGCTTTTATTAAGCATCAGAACCGGATTTCTTCAGATCCGTAAATTCCCATATGCGATGAAAGTAACAATCGGCCGGATGTTGAAAAAAAGAGAAGCTTCAGACGGAGCACTGACACCATTCCAGGCAGTATGTACGGCACTGGCTGCGACCGTCGGAACCGGTAATATTGCAGGCGTGGCAGGAGCAATCGCGATCGGAGGCCCGGGTGCAGTTTTCTGGATGTGGATATCAGCACTTCTTGGAATGTGTACAAAGTTTTCAGAAGTAACGCTTGCGGTACATTTCCGGGAGAAAAACGCGGAAGGCGATCTGGTCGGAGGACCTATGTACTACATAAAAAATGGACTGAAGAAGCAATGGCACTGGCTGGCCTATCTGTTCGCGGCATTTGGTGTACTGACGGTATTCGGAACGGGGAATGCAACACAGGTTAATACCATCACGACAGCAATTGATTCAGCTCTGTATAATTATGGTGTGATCAGTGAACAGAATGTGAGTACTCTGAATCTGGTGATCGGAATTATTCTGGCAGTATTGATCGGGCTGATCCTTCTTGGAGGAATCAAACGAATCGGGCAGGTAGCGGAAAAGCTGGTTCCGTTTATGGCGGTCATTTATATTATTCTTGCAATCGGAGTTGTGATCTTGAATTACAGAAATATCCCGACAGTATTCGCTTCTATTTTTAAAGGTGCCTTTTCACCCGCATCTGTGACCGGCGGTGCAGTAGGATCTTTCTTCATGAGTATGAAAAAAGGTGTATCCAGGGGAATCTTTTCAAATGAAGCAGGACTTGGTACTGGTTCGATTGCTCATGCATGTGCGGATACAAGAAAGCCTGTAAAGCAGGGATTCTTTGGAATATTCGAAGTCTTTGTAGATACAATTGTGATCTGTACACTGACGGCACTTGTCATTCTGTGCAGCGGCGTACCGGTTGGATATGGAGATGCGGCCGGTGCAGAACTTACGATTCTTGGATTTACTTCCACTTACGGAAGCTGGGTATCGATATTTACGGCCATTGCAATGTGCTGCTTTGCATTTTCTACGATCATTGGATGGGGACTTTATGGAACACGTTGTGTGGAGTTCCTGCTTGGTACCCGCGCAAACAGACCATTTATGATATTGTATGCACTGGTAGCGATTGTCGGCGCAACTATGGAACTGGGACTGATGTGGAATATTGCAGAGACATTTAATGGTCTGATGCTTATCCCGAACCTGATAGCAGTCTTCCTGCTGTCAGGAGTTGTGGTCAGACTTGTGAAAGAATACTTTGACAGAGAGGGCAAAAATGTATAAAAGATGCCGCTTAGTCACCGGAAGGTGACTGGGCGGCATTCTTTTTATACTGACTGGGTGACATGCCCATGTAACGCTTGAAAATCTGGCCATAATATGCCGGTGAGGAAAATCCTACAAGTCCGGCAATCGTAGTAATATTCTCCCCGTCCATAAGAAGTGGAATACTGTTCTGAATCCGTGTAGACAGCAGGTAATCGAAGATGGTCATCCGCATATATTTTTTGAAAAAGCGGCAGCATTCGCTTTTGCACAGTCCGGCGTGGGCGGCGATATCTTCGAGACTGAGTTCTTCGGAAGCATGCTCCTGAAGATAAGAAAGAATGTCTTTCAAACGCTGTAAATGCTTCTGTGGATGCGGAGTATCCTGGGCAATCTGGACATAATGCAGATAAAGCCGGTGCCAGATCTCACAGAGCAGGAGATGAATACGGAATTCATAGTCAGGAAGTTCCGGTTGTTCCGCCATGCCTTCATATCCGGGAATGAAGGCATCGGAAGAAGATTGAACCTGGCAGGTTAATGTATATATTTCTTTTATGTATTCGATAATTTCATTTTGCCATGGAATTTCCGGTTTTAATACAAGTGAAGACCAGAATTCGTTGGAAGTGATAAAATCGACATATTTGGTCTGCAGGATACTGTTCTCGTAGCCATAGATGAATTTGGGATGAAATGTGACAGAGATATAATTACAGTCCTGGTCATCAATCATATATCCGGCATGTAAAGCATTACTGTTGCAGAATATCCCTTCGCCTTCTGAGATAATATAACGCTGGTCATTGACGACATATTCCATCTGTCCGGATACGAACCATGTAAGTTCGATCTCCGGATGCCAGTGCCACATGAAGGAATGCTGTTCATAAGACTGTATTGCCTCTGGGGATACCTGAACGGGGAAAGTGTAACTTCCGTGTTCTTTTACTTCTTTTTTGTTTTTTTCTGTAAGAATCTGAATACCTTTCATATCATCCTCCGTATATAAAAGTCAAAAACAAATAAAATCTCAATATTCTTATAAAATATGCCAATATTCTTATTGTGAGAATTTGCATATCTCATTATGATTATATTATAGCAATAACAGAAGACAGTCAACTACAAAAAAGTATGTAAGTGGATGTTAAAGAAGGCCTGAAACTTAAGGTATGAAAGAAAAAATGATAAAAATGTATTAAAAATGGAGGTAATGGAATGCAGAAAGAGCAATTGATCGCAAAATTTCAGGAATTATACGGAGAAGGCGGGGAAATCCGTACTTATTTTGCACCGGGACGAGTAAACCTGATCGGAGAACATACAGACTATAACGGAGGTCATGTATTCCCATGTGCACTGACAATGGGAACATGGGCAGTGGTAAGGAACAGAGAAGACAGAAAATTAGGTTTCTTCTCTTTGAACTTTGAAAAGCTTGGAATCATCGAGACAAGTCTCGATGAATTGATTCCGAGTAAAAATGCCGGATGGACGAATTATCCGAAGGGAGTAATGTGGGCATTCGAAAAGAGAGGGTATGAACTGACACATGGAATGGATATCCTGATCTATGGAAATATTCCGAATGGTTCTGGACTTTCTTCTTCCGCATCACTGGAAGTGCTGACAGGACTGATGTTAAAAGATACATTTGGATTTGAAGATCTCTCCATGATCGATCTTGCATTGATCGGACAGTATTCGGAGAATAATTTCAATGGATGCAACTGTGGAATTATGGATCAGTTCGCAAGTGCGATGGGTAAGAAAGATCATGCAATTTTCCTGGATACCAATACATTAAAATACGAATATGCACCGGTCGTTCTTGAAAATGCGAAGATTGTGATCATCAACAGTAAGGTAAAGCACAGTCTGGTTGATTCTGCTTACAATGACAGAAGAAATGAATGTGAGACTGCATTAAAGGAACTTCAGAAGGTTACAGATATAAAGACACTTGGAGATCTTACAGAGGACGGATTCGAACAGTACAAGGATGCGATCAAAGATCCGGTCAGACAGAAGCGTGCGAAACATGCGGTATATGAGAATCAGAGAACTATTCGTGCAGTAGAAGCACTCCGTAACAACGATGTGAAATTATTCGGACAGCTTATGAATGCATCTCATGAGTCACTTCGTTATGATTATGAAGTGTCCTGTGAAGAGATAGATATTCTGGTAGATCTGGCGCAGGCAATGCCGGGGGTTATCGGTTCACGTATCACCGGAGGTGGATTCGGCGGATGTACGGTCAGCATCGTTGAAGAAGGAACGGTAGATAAGTTTATCGAGGAGATTGGAAAGACATATAAAGAAAAAGTCGGACATGAAGCAGAATTCTATGTAGTAGATATCGGTGATGGAGCAAAGATTGTATAAATTCACAGAATAGAAAAAAGAACGGAAGGATCAGAATATGTTGTATGAAAATATTAAGAAACTGGTAGAATATGGTATTCAGACCGGACTGACACCGGAATGTGAGAGAATTTACACAACAAATTTATTGTTAGAATTATTCCAGGAAGATTCATATGAAGATGTAGAAATTGACAGCAGTTCCATCGAGCTGGAAGCAGTTCTGGAAGGATTACTGGATGAGGCGGTAAAAAGAGGAATCATTGAAGACAGTATCGGATTCCGTGATCTTTTCGATACGAAGATCATGAATTGTCTGGTACCAAGACCGGCTCAGGTACAGAAGACATTTGCGGAAAAATATGAAGAATCTCCGGAAGCTGCGACAGAATATTTCTACAAATTAAGTCAGGACAGCAATTATATCCGCAGATACCGTGTGAAAAAGGACATGAAGTGGAAAGTAGATTCCCCATATGGTAAGATTGACATCACAATTAATCTGTCCAAGCCGGAGAAGGATCCAAAGGCGATCGCTGCAGCAAGAAATGCAAAGAATACCGCATATCCGAAATGTCTGCTTTGTATGGAAAATGAAGGATATGCAGGACGTCTTGACCATCCGGCAAGAGAAAACCACAGGATTATACCAATCGAGATTGCAGGTGGAAAATGGGGATTCCAGTATTCACCATATGTGTACTATAACGAGCATTGCATCGTATTTAACGGACAGCATATCCCGATGAAGATTGATAAGAAAGCATTTGAGAAATTATTTGATTTCGTAAAATTATTTCCACATTATTTCCTGGGATCTAATGCAGATCTCCCAATCGTTGGCGGTTCTATCTTAAGTCACGATCATTTCCAGGGGGGACACTATACATTTGCAATGGCAAAAGCGCCGATCGAGATTAAAATTACAATCCCGGGATATGAAGATGTTGAGGCCGGAATCGTAAAATGGCCGTTATCTGTCATCCGAATCCGTCACAAAGATGAGAAACGCCTGATAGATCTGGCAGATCATATCCTCAGATGCTGGCGAAACTATACAGATGAAGATGCATTCATCTATGCGAATACAGATGGAGAGCCACACAATACGATCACTCCGATCGCAAGAATGCGGGACGGCATGTTCGAACTGGATCTTACCTTGCGTAATAATATTACGACAGAAGAACATCCACTGGGGGTATATCACCCGCATGCTGAGTATCATCACATCAAGAAAGAAAACATCGGCCTGATCGAAGTAATGGGACTGGCAGTCCTTCCATCCAGACTGAAAGAAGAACTGGAGATCCTGGCAGACTATCTGGTAAATCATGAAGATATCAGAAGTAACGAAAAAATTGCCAAACATGCAGACTGGGCGGAAATATTCAGCTCCAAATATGAAGAAATCACGGAAGCAAATGTGATGGAGATTCTGAAAAAAGAGGTCGGAGAAGTCTTTGTGCATGTGCTGGAGGATGCTGGTGTTTATAAGTGTACGGAGGAGGGACGGAAAGCGTTCCTGAAATTTGTAGAGACGCTTGGTGTTTAATTCATCATGGCGGCTATCACCGGCCGGAATAAAAATACAAGGTACATTTCTGTGCATTCGGAACCATGGTAAAGACAGCACAGAAATGTACCTTGTATTTTTATTCCTACGTTTTCGCATGTCATAATAATTAAATACCGGAAGTGTGTTTATATAACCTGTTACTGGCAGCTTATTGTGGATGGTTTTGTCAGTGACAGATTCGGATGGCCTTAGAACTTCTGCATCGTGACATTCAGCAACAAACAGCATACAAAGTCTTTCTCATGGACCGGGGTAAGCCACGATGATAAATTCCTCAGCAAATGAAATACTAATTGTAGAAAAGAACCCGGAATGCTATAATATTGTTAATACAATTTAAGAAGCGAATTTAAAGATGTATAAATAATATCAGGAGGTATCAATTTATGAGATACGAAATTCAGGGCGAAACGTTACCGGTAGTCATTTGTTATCTTGATGGTGGGGAAAAGATGATCACAGAAGGCGGTGGAATGTCATGGATGTCACCGAATATGAAGATGGAGACAACGACAAACGGAGGAATAGGTAAAGCATTCGGAAGGATGTTCTCCGGAGAGCATATATTTCAGAATATCTATACCGCAGAAGGCGGTAACGGGATGATCGCATTTGCATCTTGTTTCCCGGGATCGATCAAAGCGTTCGAAATCGGACCGGGACAGGAGATGGTATTTCAGAAGAGTGCATTCCTTGCAAGTGAGGCAGGAGTGGAATTGTCGGTATTCTTTAATAAGAAATTCAGTTCGGGATTATTCGGCGGAGAAGGATTTGTCATGCAGAAAGTAACGGGACGCGGAACGGTATTCGTGGAATTTGACGGTCATGTTGCGGAATATGAACTGCGTGACGATCAGGAAATCGTAGTAGATACCGGACATCTTGCAGCAATGACTGCATCCTGCCAAATGGAGATTAAGAGTGTACCGGGTGTGAAAAATATGTTATTTGGCGGAGAAGGAATTTTTAATACAGTAATTCACGGTCCTGGAAAAGTGTGGCTTCAGACAATGCCGATCAGTAATGTGGCAGGAGCATTGCGTCCATATATGCCATCATCCGGAAAATAGAAAGGATGGCATAATTACAATGAGAACAAGAAGCATTCATAAAGCTGCACTGACCGATGCAGTAACGCCGCTGGAAGAAGCCGGAAAAAAGCTTGCATATGAGGCTGCGGTGGAGGGAATCGTACTGCTGGAGAATGACGGATGCCTTCCTGTAAATCCGAAAATAAATCACGGAAAGCTTGCGTTATATGGAGCCGGTGCCAAAATGACGATCAAAGGGGGAACTGGTTCGGGAGAGGTCAATGAAAGACATGTGGTATCAATTCTGGAAGGAATGGAACATGCGGGATTTAAGATTACAACGATGGACTGGATTGATGATTATGATCAGAGTTTTCAGGAAGGAGAACGCGCGTACGCAGAAGAATTTCGCAAGAAACTAAGTCCGAAGAATTTGTCAGATTTTATGAATCTGATGAGCAGTCCATACCGCTATCCATATGGAAGAGCAGTGCTACAGGAAGATGTAAAAAAATCAGAGACCGATACCTGTATCTACGTGATTTCCAGACAGGCAGGAGAAGGCGCAGACCGTAAGCTTAACGAAAACGAATACGGTTTGGCAGAGATAGAACGGGTAAATCTGACGTTTTGCGCGGAACAATATGAGCATATGATCGTAGTGATCAATGTAGGAGGGCAGTTTGACCTGAATTTTCTGCATGAAATTCCGAACATCAATGCGGTGATCTTCATGGGACAGCTTGGAACAATGGGCGGTCAGGCAGTTGCGGATATAGTCTGCGGAAAGCATACGCCGTCCGGGAAACTTACAGATACATGGGCAAAGCATTACCGGGACTATCCGGCGGCAGATGATTACAGCTATTTGAATGGGAATCTGGATGAAGAGTATTACCGGGAAGGAATCTATGTCGGATACCGGTATTTTGATACATTTCATGTAGCACCAAGATATCCGTTTGGATATGGCCTATCGTATACAGAGTTCGAAATGCATCTTGCAGGTATGAGGCTGGAAAAATCTACCGTCGAGATCTCCGTAGATGTAAAAAATAAAGGCGAAGCATACAGCGGAAAAGAAGTAGTACAGATCTATGTAAGCTGTCCGGATAGTGAACTGAAAAAAGAAGCACAGCGATTAACTTCATTTGCCAAGACAAAGGATCTGAAACCGGGAGAGGAAGAACGGGTCGTATTACAATTTGATTTGCGCAACCTTACAAGTTACAGGGAAAAAGATGCTGCTACCGTTCTGGAACCGGGTGAATATGTCGTGCGGATTGGTAATTCCAGCAGGAATACAAGAGTATGTGGAATACTAAAACTGGAAACGGAAATAATTACAGAAAAACATTCTCATATCTGTAAAGCACCGATAAAAGTGACAGAGATTGAAAGACAGGAAGAAAAAGAAGTTCTTCATGCGACATGTGACTGCAGACAGAACTGGGGAAGAACCTGTGATGTGGTCATTGATGATGTGGAAAAGATTCAGAGTTTTCTGATCGAACCGGAAATTATTGGGAAAGTAGATCACAAGTATGGCCCGATGGAGATTTATTCTTCAGAAGAGACGGACAGAATTATGGAGTCTCTGACTCTAAGAGATATGGCAGAGCTGGTAGTAGGTGGCGGATTGTCAGGCCAGCGGTTTTTTGAAGCACCGGGAGCAGCAGGCGTGACGACGGGAAACCTGACTGCAAAGGGAATTCCGGATGTCGTTATGGCGGATGGACCTGCGGGACTCAGGCTTCATAAGATATCGTCTGTATCTATAACAGGTAAGGTAAAAGGAGTAGAACCGAATATCTCTTTTATGAAATATCTTCCGGAACCGGTAAAGAAAGTAATGCTTGGTAATCCGGACAGCAAAAATCTTCTGTATCAGTTTACAACGGCATTTCCGGTGGGAATTTCACTTGCATCGAGTTGGAATCTGGAACTTGCCGGAGAAGTCGGAAATGCAGTGGGAAAAGAGATGAAAGCCTATGGTGTAACCTATTGGCTTTCGCCGGGCATGAATATACATCGCAACCCTTTATGTGGACGTAATTTTGAATATTTTTCCGAAGATCCGTTACTTACGGGTAAATTTGCGGCAGCAATTACAAA
>ENA-OPDW01001747-OPDW01001747.1-human-gut-metagenome-genome-assembly--contig:-NODE-1747-length-11301-cov-2.159523_pt1 | contig 11301 bp, 22 predicted proteins | sample MGYA00241264_ERZ501508 | MGnify/ENA primary metagenome ERZ501508 (study PRJEB25962, sample SAMEA2042575) | human gut metagenome | biome: human gut; feature: human-associated habitat; material: faeces...
AAAAGGAAATAAATAGAGAGGAGAATAGAACATGGAAGCAAAAGCAGTAGCTAAAACAATTCGTGTATCACCTCAAAAAGCAAGATTAGTAGTTGATTTAGTAAGAGGTAAAACAGTTAAAGAAGCACTTGGTATCTTAGAATATACTAATAAAGCTGCTTCTCCTGCAATCTCAAAAGTTGTTAAATCTGCAGCTCAAAATGCAATGATGCAGATGCAGAAAAATTATATGTTAAAGCAATCTTCGTTGATGAAGGTCCAATTTTAAAAAGATTCGCTGCAAGAGCTAAAGGTAGCGGAACAAGAATTTTAAAAAGAACATGCCACATTACTTGTGTGGTTGATGAAAGATAGGAGGTACTAGAATGGGTCAAAAAGTAAGTCCAGTAGGTTTACGTGTTGGTGTTAACCGTAATTGGGATTCAAGATGGTACGCAAATGATCAAGATTTCGCTGGTTTATTACATGAAGATATTAAAGTTCGTGATTATATTCTTAAAAAACTTAAAACAGCTTCAGTAGCAAAAGTTGAAATCGAAAGATCAAAAAATCGTGTAACAATTTTTGTTCACACATCTAGACCTGGTGTAGTTATCGGTAAAGATGGTGAAGCAGTTGATGCTTTAAGAAAAGAAGTATCTAAATTAGTAAGTAGTAAACAAGTTTTCATTAACATTGTTGAAATTAAAAATCCAGATGTTGTTGCTCAATTAGTAGCAAACAATATTGCAGAACAATTAGAAAATCGTGCATCTTTTAGAACAGTTCAAAAACGTGCTATTCAAAGAGCAATGAGAGCTGGAGCTAAAGGAATTAAAACTAATGTTTCAGGACGTTTAGGTGGAGCTGATATGGCTCGTGCTGAAGGTTACTCTGAAGGGAATGTCCCTCTTCATACTTTAAGAGCTTATATCGATTATGCGACTGCAGAAGCAGATACAACTTATGGTAAATTAGGAGTTAAAGTTTGGATTTGTAAGGGAGAAATCCTTCCTGAAAAAAAGAAAGGGGATAAATAATCATGTTGATGCCTAAAAGAACAAAATACAGAAGACCTCACCGTGTTAGCTACGAAGGTAGAACTAAAGGTGGAGACAAAGTATCATTTGGTGAATTTGGTTTAGTAGCAACTGAAGGTGCTTGGATTACTTCTCGTCAAATTGAAGCAGCACGTATTGCCATCAACCGTTATATGAACCGTGGTGGTAAAGTATGGATTAGAATTTTCCCTCATTTAGCTAAAACTAAAAAACCATTAGAAGTACGTATGGGATCAGGTAAAGGTTCTCCAGAAGAATGGGTAGCAGTAGTTAAAACTGGTAGAGTATTATTTGAAGTTGCTGGTTTAGATGAAGCTACATTAAGAGAAGCTTTAAGACTTGCATCTCATAAATTACCTATTAAATGTAAAATCATTGGAAAGGGTGAATAGTTATGACAGCGCAAGAAATTAGAGAATTAGATACTGAAGCTTTATTAGCTAAAGTTGAAGAATACAAAAAAGAGCTTTTTGGATTAAGATTCCAACAAGCTACAGGACAATTAGAAAACACTGCACGTATTAAAGAAGTACGTAAATCGATTGCACGCATCAAAACTGTGTTGCGTGAACAAGCTAAGTAATTATGGAAGGAGGCCATTAAGCGTATGACTGAAGGAAGAAATCAACGCAAAGTTTATCAAGGTCGCGTGGTTTCAGACAAAATGGATAAAACAATTACCGTTGCTGTCGAAACAAAGAAAAACCACCCTATCTATGGCAAACGCATGAACTATTCTAAGAAATACAAAGTGCATGATGAAAACAACACAGCAAAAGTTGGCGACATCGTGAGAATTATGGAAACTCGTCCATTATCAGCTACAAAACGTTTCCGTTTGTTGGAAGTAGTCGAAGAAGCAGTTATTATCTAATAACACGAGATTTTCCTATATAGATTGAATGCAAAATCTGAAAGGAGGATACACAACGTGATCCAAGCAGAAAGTCGTTTAAAAGTCGCTGATAACTCAGGCGCACGTGAAATTTTGACGATCAAAGTCCTTGGTGGATCTGGTCGTAAAACTGCTAACATCGGTGATGTGATCGTTGCTACGGTTAAACAAGCAACGCCAGGTGGGGTTGTCAAAAAAGGTGACGTCGTTAAAGCCGTTATCGTTCGAACAAAATCAGGAGCTCGTCGTACAGACGGTTCATATATTAAATTTGATGAAAATGCTGCAGTGATTATTCGTGATGATAAAAGCCCTCGTGGAACACGTATCTTTGGGCCAGTTGCACGTGAACTACGTGAAAACAACTTCATGAAGATCGTTTCACTAGCACCAGAAGTTTTATAATCTTGAGACACTTATCAAAGGAGGTGCGAAACAGTTATGTTTGTTAAAAAAGGCGATAAAGTTAAAGTTATCACTGGAAAAGACAAAAACAAAGAAGGCGTTGTACTAGCAGCGTTCCCGAAAAAAGATAAAGTTATTGTCGAAGGTGTAAATGTCGTTAAAAAACACCAAAAACCTTCTCAAGCTGCTCCTCAAGGTGGAATTGTTGAGATGGAAGCGCCAATTCATGTTTCTAACGTGATGGTGGTTGACTCTACTGGTGTAGCTGGCCGAGTTGGCTACAAAGAAGTAGACGGCAAAAAAGTCCGTGTTTCTAAAAAAACCGGTGAAGTTTTAGATAAATAAAAGTTTAAGGAAGGAGGGTCTTACTGAATGAACCGCCTAAAAGAAAAATATCTTAAAGAAGTAACTCCATCATTGATGGAAAAATTTAACTATAGCTCTGTTATGCAAACACCTAAAGTTGAAAAAATCGTCATCAACATGGGTGTTGGTGATGCGGTATCAAACGCTAAAAACTTAGATAAAGCAGTTGAAGAATTAACTTTGATCACTGGTCAAAAACCAATGATTACAAAAGCTAAAAAATCAATCGCTGGATTCCGTTTACGTGAAGGAATGCCAATTGGTGCAAAAGTTACATTGCGCGGAGAAAGAATGTACGAATTCTTAGATAAATTGGTTTCAGTTTCACTACCACGTGTACGTGACTTCCATGGTGTAAGTAAAAAAGCCTTTGACGGTCGTGGAAACTATACTTTAGGTATTAAAGAACAATTGATCTTCCCAGAAGTAGATTATGATTTAGTAGATAAAGTACGTGGTATGGACATCGTTATTGTAACAACAGCAAACTCTGATGAAGAATCTCGTGAGTTGTTGACACAATTAGGCATGCCATTCCAAAAATAATTAAAGGAGGCGAACTACGTGGCTAAAAAATCAATGATTGCTAAAAACAAACGTCCTGCAAAATTTTCAACACAAGCTTATACTCGTTGCGAACGTTGCGGACGTCCACATTCAGTTTATCGTAAGTTCCATCTTTGCCGTATTTGCTTCCGCGAACTTGCCTATAAAGGTCAAATTCCCGGCGTGAAGAAAGCTAGCTGGTAAAAAGTAAATTCGCATAAGAAGGAGGTAAAAGATCAATGGTCATGACAGATCCAATTGCAGATTTTCTAACTCGTATCCGTAACGCAAACATGGTTAAACATGAGTCTTTAGAAGTACCTGCATCAAAAATTAAACGTGACATCGCTGAAATCTTGAAACGTGAAGGTTTCGTTCGTGATGTTGAATACATCGAAGATGACAAACAAGGCGTGATCCGTGTTTTCCTAAAATTTGGTAAAAACGGCGAACGTGTTATCACAAACTTAAAACGTATCTCTAAACCAGGTTTGCGTGCTTATGTCAAAGCTGACGAAGTACCAAAAGTATTGAACGGTTTAGGTATCGCAATCATTTCGACTTCTGAAGGTGTTGTCACTGATAAAGAAGCTCGTGAAAAAAATATCGGCGGCGAAGTTATCGCTTACGTATGGTAATCAAGTAGAATCTACAAGGAGGTGTCTTTAAGTGAGCCGTATCGGAAATAAAGTCGTTGTGATCCCTGAAGGAGTAACAGTTACTCAAGAAGGAAACAACGTTACAGTTAAAGGACCAAAAGGTGAATTGACTCGTACTTTCTCAGCAGATATCAAAATGAATATCGAAGGAAACGAAGTGACTTTCACTCGTCCAAACGACAGTAAAGAAATGAAAACAATTCATGGAACAACTCGTGCGAACTTCAACAACATGGTTGTAGGTGTCAGCGAAGGATTCCAAAAAGCGTTAGAACTAATCGGGGTTGGGTACCGTGCACAATTACAAGGATCAAAACTTGTATTGAACGTTGGTTACTCACATCCAGTAGAAATCACACCACCAGCTGGAGTAACTGTTGAAGTACCAGCTAACACACAAGTAATTGTTAAAGGTGCGAACAAAGAAGAAGTTGGCGAATTAGCTGCAAATATTCGCGGAACTCGTCCTCCAGAACCTTATAAAGGTAAAGGTATTCGTTATGTTGGCGAATATGTACGCCGTAAAGAAGGTAAAACTGGTAAATAATCGTTTAGAAAAATTGCATAGAAGCCAGCAGCAGGAAAAAGGTATTTGGCTGAAGTTTACCTTCAAAAAAATAAATTTCTACTTGTGCCGCAGCTTCTATTTTTCGAAACGTATTTACTGCTTGAAATAGTAGTACAATAAAAACAAAGAGGTGACAATTGTGATTACAAAACCAGATAAGAACAAAACACGTCAAAAGAGACATCGTCGTGTACGTAACAATATCTCTGGTACTGCTGAGCGCCCACGCTTGAACGTTTTTCGTTCTAACAAAAACATCTACGCTCAAATTATTGATGACGTAGCGGGTGTAACGCTAGCAAGTGCCTCTACCTTGGATAAAGAAATTTCAGGTGGAACAAAAACAGAAGCAGCACAAGCTGTCGGTAAACTAGTTGCTGAACGTGCAGCTGAAAAAGGCATTAAAGTAGTAGTCTTTGACCGTGGTGGATACCTTTACCATGGCCGTGTGCAAGCTTTAGCTGAAGCAGCTCGCGAAAATGGACTAGAATTTTAGAAGAAGGAGGAATACCATTCATGGTTTATATCGATCCAAAACATTTGGAATTAGAAGACCGCGTTGTTGCAATTAACCGTGTAACAAAAGTTGTTAAAGGTGGACGTCGTCTACGTTTTGCTGCTTTAGTTGTTGTCGGTGACAAAAACGGACACGTAGGATTTGGTACAGGTAAAGCTCAAGAAGTTCCTGAAGCAATCCGTAAAGCAATTGAAGATGCGAAGAAAAACTTAGTTGAAGTACCTATGGTTGGTTCAACAATCCCACACGAAGTAATCGGTGCTTTTAGTGGTGGTAGAATCCTAATGAAACCTGCTGTAGAAGGTTCTGGGGTTGCTGCTGGCGGACCAGTTCGTGCCGTATTAGAATTAGCTGGGGTAGCAGATATCACTTCTAAATCTTTAGGCTCAAATACACCAATCAACGTTGTTCGCGCAACAGTTGAAGGTTTGAAACAATTGAAACGTGCAGAAGAAGTTGCAGAACTTCGCGGCAAATCAGTTGAAGAATTAATCGGATAAGGAGGACAACAATAATGGCTGAATTAAAAGTTACTTTAAAACGCAGTATTATCGGACGTCCTCAAAACCAACGCGATACAGTTAAAGCGTTAGGTCTTACAAAGATTAACAGTTCAGTGGTTAAGCCTTCTAATGAAGCAATTAAAGGCATGATCAATACTGTTTCTCACCTAGTGGACGTTGAAGAAGTTTAATTAAAAAAAATCAGAACTAGAACATTAAGGAGGTGCCAAACCTATGAAACTTCATGAATTAAAACCTGCTGAAGGTTCACGCCAAGTACGTAACCGTGTTGGTCGTGGTACTTCATCTGGTAACGGAAAAACTGCCGGACGCGGACAAAAAGGACAAAAAGCCCGTTCAGGCGGTGGTGTGCGTTTAGGATTTGAAGGGGGACAAACACCATTGTTCCGTCGTTTACCAAAACGAGGATTCACAAACGTGAACCGTAAAGACTATGCAGTCATCAATCTTGATGTATTGAACCGCTTTGAAGACGGAGCTGAAGTAACTCCTGTTGCTTTAGTTGAAGCTGGAATCGTGAAAAACGAAAAAGCTGGAATCAAAGTATTAGCTAACGGGGAACTAAACAAGAAATTAACTGTGAAAGCAGCAAAATTCTCTAAAGCAGCTCAAGAAGCAATTGAAGCGGCTGGTGGATCAATCGAGGTGATCTAATGTTTAGACTATTAAAAGATGCTTTTAAAGTAAAAGACATTAGATCGAAAATCCTATTTACTGTATTTGTGTTGTTTGTATTTCGCCTAGGTGCACATATCACTGTACCAGGCGTAAATGCTGCTTCATTGCAAAACCTTTCTTCTTTGCCATTTTTCAACATGTTGAACTTGGTAAGTGGTAGTGCGATGCAAAACTTCTCCATTTTCTCAATGGGGGTTTCACCATACATTACTGCTTCTATCGTCATTCAGCTTCTTCAAATGGACATCGTGCCTCGATTTGTTGAATGGTCGAAACAAGGGGAAGTGGGTCGTAAAAAATTGAATCAAGCCACTCGATATCTGACATTAGTATTGGCATTTATCCAATCTGTCGGTATCACTGCTGGATTCAACCAATACGCTCAATTAGGTTTCGTGAATAATCCTAACGTAGCAACTTACGTAACGATCGGTTTAATTCTAACAGCCGGTACGATGTTTGTTACTTGGCTAGGAGAACAGATCACAGAAAAAGGTATCGGAAATGGCGTATCAATGATCATTTTTGCAGGTATCATTTCTAGATTGCCTGAAAGTATCAGAGAAATTTATGAAGATTACTTTATAAATATCGATCCTTCAGACATATGGAAATCTGCTATTTTTGTGGCCATTTTATTAGTAGCGGTCTTATTGATCGTGACATTCGTAACATTTTTCCAACAAGCTGAACGCAAGATCCCGATCCAATATACGAAACGTGTCGCTGGCGCGCCTACAAGCAGCTATCTGCCGTTGAAAGTAAATGCAGCTGGAGTTATTCCAGTTATCTTTGCTAGTTCGTTTATTGCTACGCCAAATGCTGTTTTACAAGCATTGAGTGGTAGATTCGGTTCTGAAAACTGGTATAAAGTGATGATGGAGATCTTTAACTATAATACAGCACCTGGTGCTACGATTTATACGATTCTGATCGTTGCCTTCACTTTCTTCTACGCCTTTGTACAAGTAAACCCTGAGAAATTAGCGGAAAACTTGCAAAAGCAAGGAAGTTATATACCAAGCGTACGCCCTGGTAAGGGGACTGAAGAGTATGTCTCAAGATTACTGATGCGTTTAAGTACAGTTGGTGCAGTCTTCCTTGGTTTAGTGGCATTACTTCCAATCATTGCTCAAATGGTTTGGGATCTTCCACAATCAATCGGATTAGGCGGTACAAGCTTACTGATCGTTATCGGTGTAGCTTTAGAAACTGCGAAACAGTTAGAAGGCTTAATGCTGAAACGTAAATATGTTGGATTCATTGAGTAAGAAAGCGTGTTGAGGTTCTTCCTCAACACACGTTCTCACACATTTATTAGGAGGGAAAACAATGAACCTCATTTTAATGGGGCTGCCAGGCGCAGGTAAAGGAACACAAGCTGAAAAAATCATTGACGCTTATGGTATTCCGCACATCTCAACAGGAGATATGTTCCGCGCAGCGATGCAAAACGAAACAGCTCTTGGCCTGGAAGCAAAGTCTTATATGGATAAAGGTGCATTAGTTCCTGATGAAGTAACAAATGGAATCGTGAAAGAGCGACTAGCTGAACCAGATACAGAGAAAGGCTTCTTATTAGACGGCTTTCCACGTACACTAGATCAAGCAAAAGCTCTGGACGCAATGCTAAAAGATTTGAATAAAAAAATTGATGCTGTCATCGATATCCATGTTGGTGAAGAAATCTTGGTCGAACGTCTAGCCGGCCGATTTATCTGCAGCAATTGTGGAGCAACTTACCATAAAATTTTCAACCCTACAAAAGTTGAAGACACATGTGATCGTTGCGGTGGGCATGAATTCTATCAAAGAGAAGATGATAAACCTGAGACGGTTAAAAATCGTCTGGCTATCAACATCAAAAATAGTGAACCAATCTTGGCTTATTATAAAGAACAAGGTTTGCTAAACACTATTGATGGTGCTCGTGAAATCGATGCTGTATTTGCAGATGTACAAAAAATCATTGAAAAATAGCACGATTGCCCGTAGCCGACTTGCATTATGCAGTTACTCTTGTCAAGTTCAATAAATTATGATAGAATATGTCAGTCCGACTTCTAGAGAATCCTCTAGATGATCCATTTTGAGAATTTTGAGGTGGGAACTGCAGTTTCCGCCATTTTATCGTGTGAAAATGCGAAACAAGTACAAGGAGGTACTGTGCGTGGCAAAAGAAGATATGATTGAAGTCGAAGGTACAGTCGTCGAAACTTTGCCGAATGCAATGTTTAAAGTTGAACTAGAAAACGGACACCAAGTTCTTGCTACTGTTTCAGGTAAAATTCGTATGCATTACATCCGTATCTTACCTGGTGACAAAGTAACGGTTGAATTGTCTCCATACGATCTTAACCGTGGCCGTATTACTTATCGCTTTAAATAATTGTACTCCGTAAAACTACAGGAGGTATTATCATGAAAGTAAGACCATCAGTAAAACCAATGTGCGAACATTGTAAAGTAATTCGTCGTAAAGGACGCGTTATGGTGATTTGCCCAGCAAATCCAAAACATAAACAACGTCAAGGATAATTGGAGGTGCTATAAATATGGCTCGTATTGCAGGAGTAGATATTCCTCGTGATAAACGTGTGGTAGTTTCACTTACTTATATCTATGGTATTGGTAACACTACTGCTAAAAAGATCTTAGCTGATGCTGGTGTATCTGAAGATGTTCGCGTTCGTGAATTAACGAATGAACAAACAGATGCTATCCGTGCAGAAGTAGATAAATTAAAAGTTGAAGGGGATCTTCGTCGTGAAGTGAACTTGAACATCAAACGTTTGATGGAAATCGGTTCTTACCGTGGAATCCGTCATCGCCGTGGATTGCCTGTTCGTGGACAAAACACGAAAAACAATGCACGTACTCGTAAAGGCCCAGCTCGCGCTATCGCTGGCAAGAAAAAATAATTCTTAAGTGAAGGAGGTTAAAACTTCATGGCAGCAAAAAAAGTGAATCGTAAACGCCGTGTGAAGAAGAATATAGAAGCAGGTATTGCACATATCCATTCTACATTCAATAACACTATCATCATGATCACTGATACTCACGGAAATGCATTAGCGTGGTCATCAGCTGGTTCATTAGGTTTCAAAGGAAGCAAAAAATCAACTCCTTTTGCCGCTCAAATGGCAGCAGAAACTGCTACAAAAGCAGCAATGGAACACGGATTAAAGACTGTTGAAGTAACAGTTAAAGGACCTGGTTCTGGACGTGAAGCAGCAATTCGTTCATTACAAGCTACAGGTTTAGAAGTGACTGCAATTCGTGACGTGACTCCAGTTCCTCATAATGGTGCCCGCCCTCCAAAACGCCGTCGTGTTTAATGAGTGCCGCTCATTTTGAGTTTTATCAGTAACGTCATTGAACAAGACACTTTTCGTTTTGAAAGGGGTAAAGATAAGAATGATTGAGTTCGAAAAACCAAGAATCGCAAAAATTGATGAAGAAAAAGATTATGGCAAGTTCATCGTTGAACCTCTTGAAAGAGGGTATGGGACTACTTTAGGGAATTCCCTACGTCGTATTTTATTATCTTCTTTGCCAGGTGCTGCCATCACTAATATTCAAATCGATGGTGTACTGCATGAATTCTCTACCATCAAAGGTGTTAGAGAAGACGTCACTCAAATCATCTTGAACATTAAAGGCTTAGCGCTGAAAATGTATGGCCAAGAAGAAAAAACCCTTGAAATCGATATTACCGGACCTGCTACAGTAACTGCTGGCGATATTATCGTTGATAGTGATGTAGAAATTCTTAACAAAGATATGTACATCTGTAGTGTCTCTGAAGGAGCTACGTTCCATGCTCGCTTAACAGTGAAACCTGGACGTGGTTATGTTCAAGCAGATGAAAATAAAAAAGAAGATATGCCAATTGGCGTTCTTCCAGTCGATTCAATCTACACACCTGTTCGTCGTGTGAACTATCAAGTTGAGAACACACGTGTTGGACACCGTGAAGATTTTGATAAATTGACGATGGAGATTTGGACAGATGGTTCAATCGAACCGTTAGAAGCAATGAGTTTATCTGCGAAAATCATGACTGAACATTTGGATATTTTTGTGAACTTAACTGATGAAGCAAAAAATGCTGAAATCATGGTCGAAAAAGAAGAAACACAAAAAGAAAAAATGTTGGAAATGACGATCGAAGAGTTAGACTTGTCTGTTCGCTCTTACAATTGTTTGAAACGTGCAGGAATCAATACTGTACAAGAACTTACAAATAAATCTGAGCCTGAAATGATCAAAGTCCGTAACTTAGGACGTAAATCATTAGAAGAAGTTAAAGCAAAATTGCACGACTTAGGTTTAGGTTTACGTAAAGAAGATTAAAACCTTTTACGAAGGAGGGAAACCAACGTGAGTTATCGTAAACTAGGACGCACATCTAGCCAACGTAAAGCGATGTTGCGTGATTTAACAACTGATTTATTAATCAACGAACGTATTGTGACTACTGAAGCTCGTGCGAAAGAAGTTCGCTCAACTGCAGAAAAAATGATCACTTTAGGTAAACGCGGAGATTTGCATGCACGTCGTCAAGCTGCGGCTTTCGTACGTAATGAAGTTGCCAGCGTGCGTGAAGAAAATGAGGACATCGTCATTGAATCAGCTTTACAAAAACTATTCAACGATATTGCACCTCGTTACGCAGAACGTCAAGGCGGATACACACGCATTTTGAAGACAGAACCAAGACGCGGTGATGGTGCACCAATGGTTGTCTTAGAACTTGTCTAAAATCACACTAATAACATCACTTTATAGATGATTCTTTTAGAGTGTTATGATGTTGGAAGATATTTTTCCGAGTCTAGCTCAGCGCTGCTCCTCCAGCGAATATCGCTTGGGGAGTAAGCACTCATCATAAAGTGTTTTTTTATACCTTCAATTAACTGTCATGACAGCTCTGCTTGAAGGCATAAAAAAACATTTTAAGCGAGAAATAATTGAAAATTTTGTCTTTTTTTGATAGTGTTAGTAGGAACTTTAGGATGAAGAAGGAGTAATCATGGAGCCAATTATTGAATTAGAGAAAATAAATTACAAATACCAGCCAGATGATCTTCGCCCCGCATT
>ENA-OPDW01001756-OPDW01001756.1-human-gut-metagenome-genome-assembly--contig:-NODE-1756-length-11210-cov-2.208337_pt1 | contig 11210 bp, 9 predicted proteins | sample MGYA00241264_ERZ501508 | MGnify/ENA primary metagenome ERZ501508 (study PRJEB25962, sample SAMEA2042575) | human gut metagenome | biome: human gut; feature: human-associated habitat; material: faeces...
AGCCGAATGCCTGGTTTGCCGGCTTCCTGCGCAACTCCGACGCCCCCTACGCCTTTGTCGTGGTCCTGGAGGAGGGCGGCAGCGGCGCCAATGCAGCAGGCAATGTGGCCGCTCAAGTTCTGGACGCTCTGGTCAACGGCTACTGATACGTGCTCTGTCTGCAAATACCCCCGAAGGATGTTTCCTTCGGGGGTATTTTGTATTTTATCTAAAAATATCTTGCAATTTTCATATCCGATCCAATGCTCTGTGGGGTATGGTTATAGTAAGAATCATACCCGGGCTGTCCTGTCCCCAGGCAGAGAAAATCCGTTCACCTGCCTCTTACAGTCCGGTTTATCCGATGGAACCAGTAGGAAAGGAGTCTGCCCGATGTCCACTCGTACCGATGCCCAACAAATCATTCAAAGCGCTCTGGCCGCCTGTCTGCCCGATGCAGCCGTACGCCGCGCCCTGGAGGGCAAAGAATTTTCCGGTGGTCGGATCTATCTGGTCGCTGCCGGAAAAGCAGCCTGGCAGATGGCTCAATGCGCTGCCCAAATGCTGGGAGACCGCCTCACCGCCGGCGTGGTGGTCACCAAGTACGACCACAGCAAGGGCGAAATTCCCCGCTGCACGGTTTATGAAGGCGGTCACCCCGTCCCGGATGAAAATTCTTTCCGCGGCACCCGGGCCGCCATGGATCTGGTTCAGAATCTTACTGCAGAGGACACTGTGGTCTTTCTGGTCTCGGGCGGCGGCTCTGCCCTGTTTGAAAGTCCCCTGGTCCCCGGCGAGGATCTGGCCCGGCTTACCAAGGATCTGTTGGCCTGCGGGGCAGACATTGTGGAGATGAACACCCTGCGTAAGCGTCTCTCCGCAGTCAAGGGTGGAAAATTTGCCCAATTGTGCGCCCCCGCCCAGGTGTACGCCATCGTTCTGTCTGACATTCTGGGTGATCCTCTGGATATGATCGCCTCCGGCCCTGCTTATCCTGACAGCTCTACCCGGGAAGATGCCTGGGCCGCGGTGGGAAAATACAACCTCTCCCTCACCGACGAGATGAAGGCTCTGCTGGATGTGGAGACTCCCAAGCAGCTGGACAATGTGGAGACTGTCATCACCGGCAGTGTGCGGGAATTGTGCGCCGCGGCCGCTCAGGCCTGCCGGCAGCTGGGGTATGAGCCTACCGTTCTGACTGACCGGCTGTGCTGTCAGGCCAAGGAGGCCGGCTCCTTCCTGGCCTCCATCGCCAAGAGCCACGAAGATTCCGATCATGCCCTGGCCTTCCTGGCTGGCGGCGAGACAGTCGTCCAGCTCACCGGCTCCGGTTTGGGCGGCCGGAATCAGGAGCTGGCTCTGGCTGCCGCACCTGGGATCGCAGGTATGAAGGATACCGTGGTCTTCTCTCTGGGTTCTGACGGCACAGACGGCCCCACCGACGCCGCCGGCGGCATCGTAGACGGAGACACCATGCAGCGTCTTTCCGATGCTGGACTATCTGTTCATCAGGTTCTGGCCGACAATGACGCCTACCACGCCCTAAAGGCGGTGGACGGACTGCTGGTCACAGGCCCCACAGGAACCAATGTGAATGATGTATCCGTTGTATTGATCAAACGTTGATTCTCCTTCTCTATCATAAGCAGAAAGACGCGGCCGAGGCCGCGTCTTTCTGCTGTCCAAAACAATAAAAAAAGTTCGCCGCAAGCGTTTTACGCTTGCGGCGAACTGGCGCAGAAGGGGGGATTCGAACCCCCGCACGGTTTTACCCGCCTACTCCCTTAGCAGGGGAGCCCCTTATAGCCACTTGGGTACTTCTGCAAGTGCTATTATCCTAAAACCTATGTTCCGAAAAAAGTGGCGGAGAGAGTGGGATTCGAACCCACGGCTCTTGCGAGTCACCGGTTTTCAAGACCGGCTCCTTAAACCACTCGGACATCTCTCCTCATCTTTTTCAATCAGAGGCGAATAAGATAATACCACATAGAACCCCTTTTGTCAATCCCCCAGAACCAGCTTTCCGAAAAACAATCGTTTTTCTTTTACAGGTGCTTCAACGACGCAGCTTCCGCCACCCGCTCCTGGCTTTCGATCACACCTTCGGGATCCAGATTGCAGACCTCGGTAAATAAAAGATCCAGCACAAACAGCTGTGCCATACGGGCGGTGACAGAACCTACCTGCAGCGGTCCCTCATTGGAGCCGCACTGCAGCACCAGATCCGCCAGCTGTCCGCCGGGCGACTTGGGGAAGCGGGAAACCAGGATCACCTTGACCCCCATAGGCCGGGATACCGCCAGCACATCCTGCAGTTCCCGAGTAGACCCGGAATAAGAGAAAAACAGCACCACATCTTCCTTGGACATCAGGGCAATGCTGTTGAGCTGAAAATGGGAATCAGAAATAAAGGCAAACTTGGAGGAGATGGTGGAAAACAGGGTCCAGGCCTCCTCTGCCAGTACCATGGAGCTTCCCTGTCCCATGCAGATCACCCGGCGTGCAGAGTGAAGCAGCTCTGCTGCCTGGCGCAGCTGGTCCCCATTGATCAGCTTCACGGTCTGCTCCAGAGCCGAGATGTTCTCCCGCAGTCTGCGGCGGCACAGCAAATCAAAGGCTGTATTGTCTTCCGGTTGAGAGACGATGGCCTGACTCTCCGCCGTCGTATTGCTGGTTCTGGCTGCCATCGAGGCCTTGGCCAGCTCCAGCTTGAACGCATTGTATCCTCCCACACCCAGCCGGCGGCAGAACCGGGAGATGGTGGCATCCGCCACCTCGCATTCTTCTGCCAACTCAGATATGGACATGTACTGCGCGTCAATGCGGTGGGACAATACATAGTCGGCCACCTTTTTTTCTGAATTTGTCAGCTGGAAATATTGACTGCTGATCGTCTCAAAAACGTCCTGGGTGGTCATACTTGTCTGGACTCCTTTCGATGATGCTGATCGGAAAAAAACCAGTCTGTTACATAGACTTTTGTGCCTCTTTGTCACATCGTCCGGTTTTCTGTACCTTCCGTCTTTTGGTTTACATAATTTTTTGTCTTTTTTTCGATTTGAAATTCAATCCCCTATTTCAGGAAAGAAAAGGCTTATTTTTAAAAAAAATCTGATTTTCGAAACTTTTATCGAAAAACAGAGGCTATGAAAATTATTTTCATCTTGATAATTTGTCTAAAATTTTTTTCGATTTTAGATGACAAGTACATATTCTCATGATAAAATGAGTTTACATCTTAAAAGGGAAAAATACGGTTTACGGAAAATCATTTCTTCTCCCCAGCCTACTTTTCCCTTGTTTTTTCATTATAGCTTTCCAATGGAAAATCCGCAACGAATTTTCAAAATTTTTTTCAAACCAGGAGGCGTTTGTCATGAATCGCTACGGAATCCAGTTTCAGGTTAAAAACAGCCCCAGCTTAGATCCCGAGTTCATGCCCATTCTCAAATTCAACCGCGCGTTCCTTCAGAGTGCTAAGAAGCCCGTTTCCTTCGCGGTGGAGCGCTCCAATGGCCAGGTAGCGGTGTGCAATACCTTTATCCATGGCACCCCCGAGATGCGTGAGGCTGACCACTACTATGCCGACCGGCTGGTCAAGTCCATGCTGTGGCTCCAGGGCGGCTTCAAGGTCTATGTCAGCGGCGATGAGGACGTGTATAACTACCTGAAGGAGACCTTCTCCCTCACCGGCAAGCGGGCTTTTGATGCCGACTTTATGGCCGGCGTGTATGAGCACCCCTTCGAGGTCGTCTTCTGCGACAAGGTACCCGAGGAGAAGGGTGCTTCCCAGGCCATCGGCCGCCACATGGACGGCTGCCGCATCGGCTTTGACGCCGGCGGAAGCGACCGCAAGGTGTCCGCTGTGATCGACGGCGAGAGCGTCTACTCCGAGGAGGTCGTATGGTTCCCCAAGACCAACTCCGATCCCGACTACCACTATGACGGCATCGTAGCCGCCTTCAAGTCCGCCGCTGAGAAGATGCCCCGCGTGGACGCGGTGGGCGTGTCCTCCGCCGGTATCTACATCGACAACCGCACCATGGTGGCCTCCCTGTTCCTGAAGGTTCCCAAGGAGCAGTTTGACGCTAAGGTCAAGGACATCTATATCCGCGCTGCCCGTGACGTGTTCGGTCCTGACATCCCCCTGGTGGTGTGCAACGACGGTGACGTGTCCGCTCTGGCCGGTGCTATGGGCCTGGGCGAGAACAACGTGCTGGGTATCGCCATGGGCACCAGCGAGGCCGTGGGCTACGTGGACGAGCACGGCAACATCACCGGCTGGCTCAACGAGCTGGCTTTCATGCCTGTGGACGCCAACCCCGACGCCATGGAGGACGAGTGGTCCGGCGACATCGGCTGCGGCGTGAAGTACTTCTCTCAGGACGGCGTCATCAAGCTTGCTCCCCGTGCCGGTATCCAGCTGGATGAGAGCCTGTCTCCCGCTGAGAAGCTGAAGGTTGTCCAGAAGTGCATGGAAGAGGATCAGGAGGGCGCTAAGGAGGTCTACCGCTCCATCGGCACCTATCTGGGCCATGCTCTGGCTTACTACTATGATCTCTACCACTGCAAGCACGTGCTGCTGCTGGGCCGCGTCATGTCCGGCAAGGGCGGCGACCTCATTCTGGAGGAGGCCAAGCGCGTGCTGGCGGACGAGTATCCTGAGTGCGACGGCAAGCTGTTCCCCTCTCTGCCCGACGAGAAGACCCGCCGGGTAGGCCAGAGCGCCGCTGCCGCTTCTCTGCCGGAGGTGTAATCATGATCATCGGAAACGCAAATGTATTTGTAGACGGCAAGTTCCAGAAGGGCTCCGTGGCCGTGGAGAACGGCGTCATCACCGCCATCGGCCCCGCCGGATGGCCCTGTGATGTGGACGCTCAGGGCAAGTACCTGGTGCCCGGCTTCATCGATGTGCATACCCACGGTGCCATGAACGAGGACTTCTCCGACGGTAAGCCCGAGGGTCTGCCCGCCATGTCCAAGCACTACGCTGCTCACGGCGTTACCTCCTTCCTGGCCACCACCATGACTCTGAAGGAGGAGGTTCTTACCCCCGCCATGGAGACCATCCGTGGTTTTGTCCGCCCGGCTGACGGTGCCAAGTGTGCGGGCATCCATCTGGAGGGGCCCTTCCTCTCCTACGCCAAGCGTGGCGCTCAGGCCGCTGAGAACCTACACAAGCCCGACGCGGAGATGTTCCACCGCCTCAACGCCGCCAGCGGCGGCCAGGTCCGCCTGGTCACCGTGGCCCCTGAGGAGGAGGGTGCTATCCCCTTCATCGAGGAAGTCTCCAAGGTGTGCACCGTCTCCATCGGTCACACCACCGCCAACTATGAGACCGCCATGGCTGCCTATGCGGCCGGCGCCTCCCATGCCACTCACCTGTATAACGGTATGCCCTCCCTGCTCCACCGTGAGCCCGGCGTCATCGCCGCCGCTCTGGACAGCGGCGCTACCGTGGAGCTCATCTGCGACGGCCTGCACATCCACCCCGCCGTCATTCGTGCCACCCACCGCATGTTCGGCAAGAAGCTGGTCATCATCAGCGACTCCCTGCGCTGCGCGGGTATGCCCGACGGCCAGTACGAGCTGGGCGGCCAGCCCATCGAGATGAAGAACGGCCGGGCTACCCTGCTGGGTACCGACACCCTGGCCGGCTCCTCCTCCAACCTGCTGCAGGAGCTGCAGAACGTAGTCTCCTTCGGCCTGCCTCTGGAGGATGCCATCACCGCTCTCACCTCCGCCCCCGCCAAGGCGGTCCGGCTGGACCACGAGATCGGTTCCATCGCTGTGGGCAAGAAGGCTGACCTGCTCCTGCTCACCGAGGATCTGGAATTGGATTCCGTCTACATCGACGGCAACAAAATCATTTAAATCATATTATTGGAGGAAACTGCTATGAGAATCATCAAGGCGAAAGATTACGATGCCATGAGCCGCGCTGCCGCCCACATCATTGCTGCTCAGATCCAGCTCAAGCCCAACTGCGTGCTGGGCCTGGCTACCGGCTCCTCCCCCCTCGGCACCTATAAGCAGCTCATCGAGTGGAACAAGGCCGGCGATCTGGACTTCTCCGCCGTGCGTTCCGTCAATTTGGACGAGTACGCTGGTCTGACCCCCGACCACGACCAGAGCTACGCCTACTTCATGCGTCACAACCTGTTTGACCACGTGAACATCGATCTGGCCAACACCAACGTGCCCAGCGGTGTCAACGGCGACGGCGAGTGTGAGCGTTACGACAAGCTGATCGCTGATTTCGGCGGCATCGACCTGCAGCTGCTGGGTCTGGGCGTCAACGGCCACATCGGCTTCAATGAGCCCGACGACCACTTCTCCCTGGGCACCCACAAGGTGACTCTCACCGAGAGCACCCGCGATGCCAACAAGCGTTTCTTCGCCTCCATTGACGAGGTTCCCACTCACGCTTACACCATGGGCGTGCGTGACATCATGCAGGCTCAGCGCGTGCTGATGGTGGCCTCCGGCGCTAACAAGGCTCAGGCTATTAAGGACGCCTTCTTCGGTCCTGTTACTCCTCAGGTCCCCGCTTCCATCCTCCAGTACCACAAGGACTTCATCCTGGTGGCCGACGAGGAAGCCCTGTCTCTCATCTGATTTTTTCATTCCTTTCCAAAAAGGGAGCAGCCCATCGGGCTGCTCCCTTTTTGTCACCTCCAACACTCTGACAGCATAGAGTAAACCAGCAGGCGGCCAGCGCCCCTGCCACGTTTCACTTTTTGGAGGTTTTCTTTTATGGCGATATCACTCAGGATCTTTTGCAGCTGCAATACAGCCAGAACTTTCCCATCAGCGGGATGCAGGAGGCTGACATCAATCTAACCCTGCCCCCGGTTCCTACTGCCACCGCTACTGTTTACGGCACCGTGACCGACAGCACCGATCCCATTCCCGATGCCACCGTTAAGTTATTCGATAGTAAGGGAAAACCCTACCAGCATACCCTCACTGATAAAAATGGTGAATATACTCTGGACGGTATTCCCGCTGGCACCTACACTCTGGCTGCCGTCAAGGAGGGGTATCTCCTCAGCGACGCCGCCGGCGTGGTCCTCACTGCCAGCGACACCACCCAGATCAACCTGGTATGCACCCAAGATTCTTCCCTGTCTCTGGGTGCGCTTGCCGGTGTGGTGAAAACTCTGGTAGACAAGACTGAGACTCCGCTGTCCGGCACCAAACTCTCTCTGCTCAATGCCGCCAACGAAGTGGTAGCTACCACCTATTCTGTGGATGACGGCGAATTTGCCTTCTATGATCTGGCTGACGGTTCCTACACCCTGATGGCCTCCGCTATGGGATATCTGCCTGCTGCTCCTATGGCTGTGACCATTGTTAACGGCTCCATCGCCAACGTGTTGGTGACTATGAGCGCCGATTCCCGCACTTATAACGGCACCGTCAGCGGGATTATCCGGGATCAGAACGGTAACGCAGTCGCGGGCTGCTTTGTAGGTCTTTTTCAGGTCGCGGCTGGTCAGGAGCTTCTGATTGCCACCACCAAGACCAACACCGACGGCAAGTATTTGTTCGGCGGTGTGACCAGCGGCGAGTACCTGGTCAAGGCCAAGATGAATCAGTAACCGGTGCACTGACTGCAGGAGTTCCCTTCTGCCTGTGGGGTGACGGTGAAGCGGAGCAAAACCTGTGCTTCTCCCAGCGGTATGCCTTGTGCGCCCTGCGGGTGCTGTGCGGCGCCTGCTGCCCTTGGAGCTGGGTGCAGTTAGTAAGTCATACCGGCTGCCATGAGCGCACCTATCGCCTGCTGTGCAGCCAGGAGATCAATTTTTCTTCCCTGACTCCAGGAGATTATTTGCTCACTCTCTGCCGTCCCCAGGGGCGGCAGGACCTGTGGGTCCATCTGTCCCCTGGCTCCAATGTGGAGTGCCGCTTTTGTCCCAACTCCAATCAATGGCGCTGGAGGAGACTCCCCTGCCACTGTGCCTACAATCTCACCTAGCAAAGAAGACCGGGAAGGCTCTGCCTTCCCGGTCTTTTCTCATGTTTAGTTTGAAAAGGACTCCAGCGCCTTGGCGTCCTCGCTGCGGCGCTCCTCGATAGCTTCCTTCAGAAGCATATCCTTTACCTTCATCAGCCGGATGGTGTTAGCGCGCTCGTTCTCATCCAGCTTCATGGTAATATATTTGATGCTCTCCTCCATCTGGGGGATCTTCACATACTCCAGAGCATTGACACGGCGGCGGGTCTTCTCGATCTCCTCGGCCAGCAGCTGGGAGGTCTTTTCGATCTCTGCCAGCTTCAACATGTCCTGAAAAACCTGGGACATGGCATCCACTGCGTCATCCAGCTCACCGCTGGTCTGGGCAAAGCCGTAGGGATAGACCTCACCCGGGTCCTGGCTGCGGGTCTTGAAGTGATACTCCGGCACATCCACGGACATGATGTTCTGGAACGTCATCTCCAGCTCCACGGACTGCTTGGGGTACATGAGGGACTGCTCCAGCATCTCAGGGGACATAAGGGCGGCAGCTACGGTAAAGGAACCGTGGGCCCGCATAAGGCCCTCCTCTACCCGTTTCCGAAGGGCCCGGTTCTCCCGCACCACATCCATAAACTGCTTCATCAGCTCGTCGCGCTTGTCTTTGAGCAGCTTGTGGCCCCGCTGGGCGGTCTTCAACCGGCCTTTCAGCCGGGTCAGTTCCATACGGGTGGGATTTATTGTTGTGGAAGGCATTCCAATCCCCCCTTAATCCTTCTTGGGCAGATACTTGTCGATATACTCGGGCTTAATGCGCTTGAGCTCACTGCGGGGCAGGATGCTCAGCAGCTCCCAGCCCAGGTCCAGGGTCTCCTCAATGGAGCGGTTCTCCTCGGTACCCTGGGAGACATAGCGCTTTTCAAACTCGTCGGCAAACTTGGCGTACAGCAGATCGGTGGGGCTCAGGGCGGCCTCACCCAGGATGGACATAAGCTCCTTGTTTTCCTTACCGGTGGCGTAGGCGGCAAAGAGCTGGTTCATGGTGCCCGAGTGGTCCTCACGGGTCTTGCCCGCGCCGGTACCCTTATCCTTCAGACGGGACAGGGAGGGCAGCACGTCCACAGGGGGATTGACGCCCCGGCGGTACAGCTCACGAGACAGAATGATCTGGCCCTCGGTGATATAGCCGGTGAGGTCGGGGATGGGGTGGGTCTTGTCATCCTCAGGCATGGTGAGGATGGGGATCATGGTGATGGATCCTTCCTTGCCCATCTGGCGGCCGGCACGCTCGTACATGGTAGCCAAGTCGGTGTACAGGTAGCCGGGGTAACCGCGGCGGCCGGGAACTTCCTTCTTAGCCGCAGAAATCTCACGCAGAGCCTCGGCGTAGTTGGTAATGTCGGTGAGAATGACCAGCACGTGCATGTTCTTCTCAAAGGCCAGATACTCCGCGGCGGTCAGGGCCATACGGGGGGTGGCGATACGCTCGACGGCAGGGTCGTTGGCCAGGTTGGGGAACAGCACGGTGCGGTCGATGGCGCCGGTGCGCTTGAACTCGCTGACGAAAAACTCCGACTCCTCAAAGGTGATGCCGATGGCGGCGAACACCACGGCGAAGTTGGAGCTGTCGTCCCCCAGCACCTTGGCCTGCCGGGCGATCTGGGCCGCCAGGTTGGCGTGAGGCAGACCGGAGCCGGAGAAGATGGGCAGCTTCTGCCCGCGGACCAGAGTGTTCAGGCCGTCGATGGTAGAGATGCCCGTCTGGATAAACTCGTTGGGGTAGTTCCGGGCGGCGGGGTTCATGGCCAGACCGTTGATATCCCGGTACTCGTCGGCCAGAATGGCAGGGCCTCCGTCAATGGGCTCGCCCATGCCGTTGAACACGCGGCCCAGCATATCGCCGGACACGGCCAGCTGGAGGGGATGGCCCAAGAAGCGAATCTTGGACTGAGCCAGGTTGATACCGGCGGAGTTTTCAAACAACTGCACCACGGCGGAGTCGCCGTTTACCTCCAGCACCTTACAGCGACGGACAGTACCGTCAGCCAGCTCGATCTCGGCCAGCTCGTCATAGGTGACACCCTGGACGTGGTTAACCACCATCAGCGGGCCGGAGATCTCCTGGATGGTTTTATATTCCCGAATCACAGAGCCATCTCTCCCTTCTCGCCAATGGCGTTGGTCTCCTCTTCCAGTTCCACCATAATGTTGGCGTAGTTGTCCAGATACTGGTCGGCGGGCACCGACTTGGCGCGACCGATCTTTTCACGCACAGGTACGGAGAACAGCTCGTTGAGGTTCCCGCCCCGCTCAGCGGCGGCGCGGCAGTGCTCGTCGTAGTCCCGGATCAGCACCAGCATACGAGCCTGACGGTCGTACTCAGAGTAGGAATCGATGTCCACAAAGGAGTTCTGCTGCAGGAAGTCCTCACGGATCATCTTGGCCACTTCCAGAGTGATTTGGTCCTTGGCGGACAGGGAGTCCTTACCGACCAGCTGCACGATCTCGTTGAGGTTGGCCTCCTCCTGGAGGACGGCCATGGCCCACTCTCGGTTCTGGAGGAACTCCTTGCCCAGATGCTCGTCGTACCAGGGCTTCAGGGAGTCCAGATACAGGGAGTAGGAGTTCAGCCAGTTGATGGCGGGGAAGTGGCGGCGGTAGGCCAGAGAGGCATCCAAAGCCCAGAACACCTTGACAATACGCATGGTGGCCTGGGAAACAGGTTCACTGAGGTCGCCGCCGGGAGGCGACACAGCGCCTACGGCGGTCAGGCTGCCCCGGCGGTCATCGGAGCCCAGGCAGGCCACGCTGCCGGCTCGCTCGTAGAACTGAGCCAGACGGGAGCTGAGGTAGGCGGGGTAGCCTTCCTCACCGGGCATCTCTTCCAGACGGCCGGACATCTCACGCAGAGCCTCGGCCCAGCGGGATGTGGAGTCGGCGATAACGGCCACGGCGTAGCCCATGTCACGGAAATACTCGGCGATGGTGATGCCGGTGTAGATGGACGCCTCACGGGCGGCCACGGGCATATCGGAGGTGTTGGCGATCAGCACGGTACGCTTCATCAGAGACTGGCCGGTACGGGGGTCCACCAGCTCAGGGAACTCCCGCAGTACGTCGGTCATCTCGTTACCACGTTCGCCACAGCCGATGTAAACTACGATATCTGCCTCTGCCCATTTTGCAAGCTGATGCTGGATAACGGTCTTACCTGAACCGAACGGTCCCGGTACGGCTGCAACACCACCCCTTGCAATCGGGAAGAACATAT
>ENA-OPDW01001761-OPDW01001761.1-human-gut-metagenome-genome-assembly--contig:-NODE-1761-length-11146-cov-4.756379_pt1 | contig 11146 bp, 9 predicted proteins | sample MGYA00241264_ERZ501508 | MGnify/ENA primary metagenome ERZ501508 (study PRJEB25962, sample SAMEA2042575) | human gut metagenome | biome: human gut; feature: human-associated habitat; material: faeces...
CATAATCTATTCTAACCCAAAACAGGCAGTTTTGCCAATGCTAATTCAAGATTATTTGGACATCTGTGATCCAGTGCTGACTTTTGACAGATTTATGGGAGAAATCGAACTGGAGAATCAGTGTAAAGTTAATCTCCGCTTCATATATCTTATGGATCATCAAGCACCTTCTTACCGTACTTTCGGCTACTTCATCAAAGAAGTACTTGCTGATTCCATTGAAGAAATATTTTAAAATATATTGCTTGAAGCATTTCTGGTTTCTATCAGACACATTCTTTATAAATATCGCAACAAACAGAAAAAAGTTGCAACTGCCGCATAGAATTTCATAATAGCATTCATATGGGGAAGGGGAACTATATCTTTTTTGCGATTCGTCACGTTAAAGTGATAAAATACTATATGGTAAAAACAAAATATAGTGATTTTATAATAACTTTATAGTAATATAGTTGCGCAGAGATATCAAAGTAATGTATACTAAGAAAAATCAAGGCGGTCAGATGGAAAGAGAGAAGAAATCATGGACATTATAGAAAGTATCAAAAAGAGAAGCACAGAGCTTACAAGAAAACAGTACATGGTTGCAAAGTATATGATTGATCATCCGGACGAGATGGCATATATTACATTGAAAGAGTTGAGTCGGGACATTGGAGTAACGGAGATTACGATACTCAATACATGTGCATCACTTGGCTATGAAAGTTTTACCCAGATTAAATATGAATTTCGCAAGGATATAATTCAGAAACAAAAGACGGATGTTCTGGACGATAGCAGTGTCTATACAGAGAAAGTTCCCAAATATGAACATGATAACCGGGAAAAGGTTCTGGCAGAGATTGGAGATGAAGAGGTCAAAGCTATTACGGATTACTGGAAAAATATTGATTTAAAAAAATATTTTGAAGCGGCAGATTTGATTTTGAACAGTAAGCAGATTTTTATCTGTGGAAGAGGCATTTCCTGGACGATGGCGGAATATATGAAAAATAGACTCTCTTCTTGTGAGGTCCTTGGAATTACTGCAAATACAGAATTGAATGATGATGTTTATGGAATGTTGACTTCACTGACAGAAGAATCTCTGCTCATACCGATTTCATTTCCGGATTACTACTTTATGACAACGAAAGTGACTGAGCGGGCAAGAATGCAGAATGCAAAAATACTGGCAATTACTGACCGTCTGGACACAGCAGTGGCGCAGTGCGCAGACTTGACATTGACAGCTCCGACTATGACGCGTGTTTTTCTGAATACATTGACATCACCGATGCTTATGCTGAATTTATTGACCTCCGCTATAAAATTAAAGCAGGGCAAGACAGAACTTAATGAGAATTAGCGTGCAAAAAAGAATTAAAGAACAATAACGGATTAGTAAAATAGACTGAAAATAAAGTGAGAATAAAGTGAAGATATAAGAAAAGTGGTGCAATATTACTGAAAATGTAGTATAGCACCACTTTTTATTAAAAAAAGATAGACCGAAATTAAAGTATTTGATATAATATAGACAAATATTATAGATGCAACGGAAAAAGGAGGGCTAATCTATGAAAAAGAAAATCATAAGTGCACTTCTCGCAGCTGTTATGGTATTTTCCTTGACAGCCTGTGGTGGTGGAAGTGACAAAAAGTCAGCAGACGGAACGTATTACAACACGTATCTGGACACAGATCCGACAACGATGGATCCGGTCAAAGGTAATGATACTTACAGTATGGGAATCCTGAGAAATATTATGGAGCCTTTGACACGTATGGAAGAAGATGGAGATAAGCAGGAACGTAAAGGTGCCGGAGCAGAATCATGGGAATCTAATGATGACGGTACCGTCTGGACATTCCATCTTCGTGATAATAAGTGGTCTGATGGCGAGCCGGTTACAGCAGATGATTACGTATACGGAATGAAGCAGACACTTGACCCGGAAGCTGGTTCACCAAATGCATTTTACATTACATGTATTAAGAACGGTGAAGCAATCTACAATGGAGAAAAAGATGTGTCTGAACTTGGCGTAAAAGCAGTCGATGATAAAACACTTGAGATTACATTAGAGTACTCGGTACCATATTTCCTTTCTCTGACAGATACAAGAGCGATGTATCCGGTTCGTGAAGATCTGGTAGAAAAATACGGAGAGAGCTATGGCGCAAATGTAGAATCTATGGTCGGATGTGGACCATTCAAGATGACAAGCTGGAAACGTAATTCTAAAATCGAATTAGAGAAAAATGAAAATTACTGGGATAAAGATTCTGTAAAATTAGATAAAGTAAATTATCAGATTGTATCAGACCAGACAGCAAGATTCAACTCCTTCGACAGTGGATCTCTGGATTATATTGCATGTGCTGATAAAGAGTGGATCGGAAGATTTGATAAGAAAGACAAAGTTGATGTTGTTGAAGCACCAATCCCAACAGTAAGATACGATTTCTTTAACTGCCAGGACAAAATATTCAGCAATGTAAACATCAGAAAAGCTTTCACAATGGCAGTAAACCGTGAAGATATGTGTTCTGTTATTTACAATGATATCCACAAACCATTATACGGCTGGGTTCCATATTCTACATCAACGGGTGAACTTGGAGAGTATCGTGATCAGGTAGAAGAGCCATTAAAATCTATTACAGAAGATCCAAAAGAGTTACTTCTTAAAGGTATGCAGGAATTAGGACTCGGAAGTGATCCATCTACATTAAATATTACATACACATTAAGTGCTACAACTGAGTGGACAAGAACTTATGCAGCATATTGTCAGCAGATGTGGGAGAAAATTCTTGGAGTAAAAGTTGAGCTTGACTTCAATGAGTGGGGAACATTCCAGAGTAAGACGAATAATGGTGAATTCCAGATTGCTATGATGACCTGGTCTATCGACTATGATGATCCAATGGCTATGATGGAAGTATTTGCCGGTGGTTCTAACATGGTTCCTGTATTCTGGCAGAATGATCAGTATGACAGTCTTGTTGCTCAGGCAAGAAAAGAGATGGATGAAAAGACAAGAGTTGACCTTTACAAACAGGCAGAAAATATTCTTCTGGCAGATGACTGTGTTGTCAGCCCGAACGTAAATGAATATACACATTCTTATTATTATCAGTATGTGAAGAATTACAATAAACTGGCAAGTTCAACAAGTGGACTGAAATATGTAGATACAAGTGCAAGATAGTAAAAGATAAGAATTTTTCCGCCGCTTAATCTAAGAGCGGCGGGATTTTTAACAGGAGCGGATAATATGAAAAAATTTCTTGTAAAAAGAATCGGTTATATGATTGTTACTCTCGTAATCATCATTACAGCCACATTTTATATGATGCACAGTATTCCGGGAGATCCGCTTGCCCACATGGCAAGAAATCTTCCTGAGCAGACAAAAGCAAATTATTATGCAAAATATGGACTGGACAAATCCACAACGGAACAATATGGAATTTTTATGAAGAATCTGATTACGAAAGGTGATCTTGGTGAGTCTTTAAAATATCCTGGAACTTATATAACAGACACACTTCTTGAAAATTCCAAAGTTTCAGCAACTCCGGGAGGACTGGCGCTGATTGTTGGAGTATTTTTAGGTATTATTCTTGGAATTGTGGCCGCACTTCATAAAAATAAGTGGCCTGATTACATAGTCATGTTCATAGCAATACTGGGTATTACGGTTCCAGTCTTCGTACTGGCATCACTTCTTCAGTTTGTATTCTGTGTACAACTCGGAGTGTTGCCAACAACAGGATGGGGAAGCTGGCAGAATGTGGTGCTTCCGACCGTTGTATTGAGTTTTGGCACGATTGCCACTTATGCTCGTTATGTAAAGTCCAATATGCTGGATGTTATGAATCAAGATTATATTCTGACAGCGGAAGCAAAGGGTGTCAGCAGATTCAATGTGATCCGCAAACATGTTATGAAAAATGCATTTCTCCCATGTATGACACTTCTCGTAGGCCAGATATCCGGAATCTTTACAGGTTCTTTCGTTGTAGAAAAAATATTTGGAATACCAGGACTTGGATTTTATTACATCAATTCAATTAATGACCGAGATTACACGATGATTATCGGAACCACTGTATTTGCAGCATTTTTATTTGTATTTGTACAGTTGATCGTAGATATTGCATATACAGTTCTGGATCCTAGAATCCGGGTTGATTAGGAGGAAGATACATGATGGAAAACCAGAATACATTTGATATGACAGAAAATATCCCAGATGAAATGTTTGAAATCATCGGACTTGAGAAAGATGAAGAGGTTCCTGCTCGTCCGAGAATCGGATACTGGGCCGATGCATGGAGAAGATTTAAAGAAAATAAAGTAGCGCTTCTGGCAGGTATTATCCTTCTTGTTCTTATATTTTTCATTATATTCGGACCGGCCATCAGTGGGTATGGATATGAGAAAATTGATTCGGGTGCAATCAATCAGGGACCAAGTGCAGCACATTGGTTCGGAACAGATGACCTTGGACGTGATCTGTTTGCCAGAGTATGGCAGGCGGGACGTGTCTCTCTTTTGATTGGTATTACAGGAGCGCTTGTAGCCAGTTTGATCGGAAGTATCTATGGAGGTATCGCAGCATATTTTGGAGGAATTGTGGACGATATCATGATGCGTATTGTAGAGGTTCTTTTAAGTATTCCATGTCTTTTGATTGTTATCCTGATTTCTGTAGTGACGGACAGCAAGAGTCTTGGAACGATGCTGATTGCCTTGACACTGACAGGATGGTGTGGAATTGCCAGACTGGTGCGTGGACAGATGCTTCAGCTGAAATCACAGGAATTTGTCCTTGCAGCAAATGCACTCGGTGTATCGCCGATGAAAATTATTATGAAACATATGATTCCAAATACACTCGGTATGATTATCGTAGCTATTACATTTGATATTCCAGGATACATTTTCTCAGAGGCGTTCTTAAGTTATGTAGGACTTGGAATCCAGCCGCCACAGACAAGCTGGGGAGCTCTTGCATCTGCCGCTCAGCAGAACTTTATGTTCTATCCAACACAGCTTTTGTTCCCGGCAATTATGATTGCCCTTACAATGCTGAGCTTTACTTTGCTTGGTGACGGACTTCGTGACGCATTAGATCCGAAACTTAGAAAATAGTCTGGAGGTAGATGAAGATGGAAAATGAAAAAGTATTAGAAGTAGATAATCTGCATGTTTCTTTTCAGACTTATGCAGGAGAAGTAAAAGCTGTCCGTGGTGTCAGCTTTGAATTAAAAAAAGGTGAGACGCTTGCGTTCGTAGGAGAGTCAGGATGTGGAAAGACCGTAACGGCCAAAGCTGTCATGCGTCTTTTAAAACCGCCATTCGCAGAGATTAAACCGGAGTCGAAGATTGTCTGTAATGGAAAAGATGTCATGAAAATGACGGACAAAGAATTATATAAGTTTCGCGGAGACGAAATCAGTATGATTTTTCAGGATCCAATGACCTCACTGAATCCTACGATGACCATTGGTAAGCAGATTATGGAAAGTCTGATCATTCATCGTGACATGAATAAGGCAGAGGCAAGAAAAGAAGCTATCCGTATGCTTGAGATGGTCAAGATTCCAAGCCCGGAATCTCGAATTGATAATTATCCGCATGAATTATCCGGTGGTATGAGACAACGTGTTATGATTGCCATTGCACTTGCATGTAATCCGAAAATTCTGATTGCAGATGAACCAACAACTGCGCTTGATGTAACAATCCAGGCACAGATTATGGATTTGATGCGCGAATTAAAAGAAAAATCTAATACAGCTATTATTCTGGTAACACATGACCTTGGTGTTGTGGCTAATTTTGCGGATCGTATTCAGGTTATGTATGCAGGCCAGGTCGTAGAGAGAGGAACTGCCCGTGAGATTTTCTATGAAAGCAAACATCCGTATACATGGGCGCTTTTAAGTTCCGTGCCAAAGGTTACCAATGAATCAAAAGAAGAATTATATGCGTTAAAGGGAACACCTCCGGATCTCCTGCTTCCATTACATGAATGCCCATTTGCATCCAGATGTGAGTACTGCATGGGAATCTGTAAAGAGAAAAATCCAATGGAGACATCCTTAAGTGATACACATAAGGTGTCATGCTGGCTGCAGCATCCAAAAGCACCGAAGGTAAAATCCTTCTATGATAAGGAGGCAAAATAATGGATCAGAATAATTATATCTTTGAAGTAGAAGACCTTTGTAAATATTTTCCGGCAGGAAAGAAAAAGGTCGTAAAGGCTGTAGACGGAATTAATCTGAAGATTCGAAAAGGCGAGACGATTGGTCTTGTTGGAGAATCTGGTTGTGGAAAGACAACTTGCGGAAGAACGATTATCAAGTTGTATGAGCCGACAAAGGGAAAGATTCTTTTTGAAGGAAAAGATGTATCCAAACTTCATGGAAAGGAACTGTTATCTTTCAAAAAGGATGTTCAGGTCATATTCCAGGATCCGTATGCATCTCTGGACCCACGTATGACAATCGGAGAGATTATTAGTGAAGGAATGCATGTACATTTGAAACTTTCTCAGAAAGAAATGGAGGAAAGAGTCGCAGATCTGTTAAATAAAGTAGGTTTAAATGCTGAATATGCCAACCGTTTTGCTCATGAATTATCCGGTGGTCAGAGACAGCGTGTCGGTATTGCCCGCGCGCTGGCGGTAGAACCGAAGTTTATTATGTGTGATGAGCCAATCTCTGCGCTGGATGTTTCTATTCAGGCACAGGTCGTCAATCTTCTGATCAAATTGCAGAGAGAGATGGGACTGACTTATCTGTTCATTTCCCATGACCTGTCCATGGTGAAACACATTTCCGACCGTGTCGGAGTTATGTATCTTGGATCCTTCGTGGAGCTGGCAAGCAATGAAGTGCTGTATTCATCTCCGAAGCATCCGTATACACAGGCGTTGATCTCAGCAATCCCGGAAGCAGATCCTGATTATGAGAGCCAGAAGGAAAAGACGAAACTGGAAGGTGAGGTTCCAAGTCCATTGAATCCACCATCTGGATGTAAATTCCGTACCAGGTGTAAATATGCGACCGAGCGGTGTGCGCAGGAGCCCCCAGTGTTCAGAGAGGTAGAGCCGGAGCATTTTGTGGCGTGCCATCTGTTTGATAAATCCGGAGAAAAATAAGATTTTGATTCACAATTTTTAAATTTATTTTGAACAGACCATGTCTAAAAGGTCTGAATGTAACATGTTAAGGAGGAAAAGACATGCTCAGTCAGAATATGACAGATAAAATCATAGACTACATCATGTCTCATGGAGGGGATTTTGCAGAAGTGTTCGCAGAGCATACACGACGGAATCAGCTTGCCATGACAGGTGGAAATATGTCAGAGGCACTGGCAGGAATTGAATCGGGAGTAGGAATCCGTATATTTTCCGGCGACCAGTGTGCATATTTCTACACAGAAGATGAGAGGGAAGAGAATCTTTTCCGTCTGTTAAAAGAAAACTGGAAGGCAGGGGAACCAGTCAGACCGGACTGGGAGAAGCTGTCTGCAGATCAGAAAATATATGACAGCACGACAGAATATTTCCAAAGTGCTTCTGTCAAAGATAAGATGAAACTTATGGAAAAATGCGACAAAGCAGGACGTGCATATAGTAGTCAGATTTCGCAGATGTATCTGAAATATTTGGATATGGATCAGCATGTGCAGATTGCCAATTCGGAAGGTTGCTACATGGAAGACCACCGCATGAAGACAAGACTCTTTATTGAGGCGGTTGTCCGTGACGACCAGGACGTGCAGCGGAGTTATTATGGACCTGGGGCAATGGGAGGTTATGAGTTCTTGAAACAGATAAATGTAGAAGAGTGTGCCAGAAAGGTCGCACAGAACGCCATCCGCTGTCTGGGAGCCAGAGCTTGCCCGACAGGAAGAATGCCAGTCATTATTGCTAATGGATTCGGAGGATTATTCTTCCATGAGGCCTGCGGTCATTCTCTGGAAGCGACTTCTGTTTCTGACAATGGAAGTGAATTTTCAGGAAAATTAGGTACAAAAGTCGCTTCTGAGAAAGTGACACTAATTGATGACGGAAGTATTCGTGATGGCTGGGGATCTGGCTATATCGATGATGAAGGTGAATTGACAAGAAAAAATGTGCTGATTAAAGATGGAATCCTAAAGAATTATTTGGTGGACCGCCTGAATGGAAAGAAACTTGGTCTGTCTGCAAATGGAAGCAGTCGCCGCGAGAGCTATCGGTTTGCGCCGGTGGCAAGAATGAGCAACACTTATATTGCACCGGGCAGTGATGACGTAGAGAAAATGATTGCGTCTGTAGACCGTGGAATCTATGTAAAGAGTATCAATGCAGGTTCGGTCAACAGTATTACCGGCGAGTTCAACTTTAATACGGGAGAAACATTTCTGATTGAACACGGAGAGATTACGGTGCCGGTTCACAGTGCCACTCTGATTGGAACAGGAGGGGATATCCTTCAGAAAGTCGAGCAGGTAGGAAAGGATTATGAGCTTGGTCAGGGGTTCTGCTATGCCGGAAGCGGAGCTATCTATATTGGGGCAGGACAGCCTACCGTAAAAGTATCAGAGATGACAGTGGGAGGAGACGAGATATGTTAGATTGCAGAGAGCAGAAAACAATAGAAAAGCTGTCTGAGGAGCTTGAAAAAGCTGGCTATACTCATATTTCTTTCCAGGTCGTTCATACGAAGTCAAGAACAACAAGTGTACGTGGTCACAAGTCTGTAAAAAAACAGGACAGCGAGGATGCAGTCTATGTAATCGAGGCTGCTCATGACGGAAAAAAAGGAAAGTCTTACTGGACAGCTCTTCCGGGAGCAGAAGATTTAATTACAATGCTGAGAGAGAATATGGAATCTCTGGGTGAAAAATATGAAGAAGATGTGGATAATTCTGAGAATTCAAAAGAAGCATGTGGAGAGGATGAAATAGTGCAGTTCATGTGGGAGAACCATGAGACTGTGATGAAAAAGCTTGCAGAGGCAAAGGAAGAAGCTTATCAGGTCCCGAATATAGACCTTGTGGATTATCTTGGATATGAGCAATATTTGGAAGAGATTTATGTATTGGGACCGGGAGATAAGAGGTTCATGGATGCTACAGGATACCACAGTCTCCGTGCAGATTTAAAGGCGGAGAAGGATGGACAGGCATCTTATGCCAGAGGATGCTGTTATGTGAGTGAGTTGGCAGATGACAGTGCAAAGAAGCTGGCGTGTGAGACAGCTAAAGAAGCCAGAGCCGGCCTTGGTGCAGAACCGATTGCGTCAGGGCAGTATCCGGTCATTTTGAAAAACTCCGTGATGGCAGAATTACTGGAAGCGTATATTCCGGCATTTTATGCAGACCGGATTAAAAATGAAAGAAGTGCGCTTGCAGGACATGAGGGTGATAAGATTGCATCTGCAAATGTTTCATTAAAAGAGGTGCCAGATTTGAAAGAGGGCAGAGTATGCCGTAGAATTGATGATGAAGGAATACCTGTGAAAGAAAAATACCTGATAAAAGAAGGAACATTTAAAACACAACTTGTAAATAAAGAACTTGCGAAAAAATTAAAAATCGAACCTACAGGAAATGGTTTTAAACAATCGCCAAAATCTGATGTGGAAATTGGGATTACAAATGTTATTTTGCAATCTGAATGTGATCTGGGTGAGAAAACAGAATCCTCAATTTTGGACTTGAAGAAAAAAATGTGTCATGGTATCCTTGTAACCGATGTAGATGGTGTATTTGCAGGAATTAATGTAATGACGGGGACATTTTCATTAATTGTAAAAGGAAGAAAGATTGAGAATGGCCAGGAAACAGATGCATTTTGTCAGGTGACGATTGCAGGTAATTTCTTTGACATGCTTGGTCAGATTCAGGGAATCGCAAATGATTACATATCTACATATCCGGATTGCGCAAGTGTAATTGCTCCATCAGTGTATGTAGGAGAATTGGCAGTATCCGGAATATAAGTATGTGATTTCGGAGGAAGAAAATTGTGGAAAACAAAAATCAGACAATGTTACAGCGGGGAATAACATTGTTGACAGTTATTATTGGAAATGCTATGTACGCAGCGGTCGCGGTATTATTCCTGCTTCCGTCAGGGCTGCCGACCGGAGGAACGACAGGTATTGCACTTTTAGTGAACAGATTGACCGGATTATCCGTTTCGATGTTCGTGCTGGGATTTAATATTGTGATGCTGGTAGTCGGATTTATTTTTCTTGGAAGGAAATTCGCATTTACAACTATTGTAAGTACATTTACTTATCCAATCTGCCTGGAGTTATTCGGACAGATATTTGCAAATGTACATTTCACAGACGATATCTGGCTGAACACGATATTCTCAGGGCTGGGAATCGGAGTGGGGCTTGGAAGCGTCATTCGTATGGGAGCATCCACCGGAGGTATGGATATTCCGCCGTTGATTTTGAATAAATATTTCAAGATACCTGTGTCAGTCAGCCTGAATGCATTTGATATATGTATCCTGCTTGGTCAGGCTATCCTCATACCGCCTGAAATGCTGTTATATGGAGTTATTCTTGTTATGACCTATACAACAGTGCTGAATAAGGTATTGCTCCTTGGTGGCTCTAAAATGGAGGTTAAAATCATCAGCAGAAATCCGGAGCCGATCCGTCAGGCGATTATCGGGCATCTGGACCGGGGACTTACAATTTTGCGTGCAGAGGGTGGATATTCACAGGAAGACCGCCAGGTGCTTCTCGTTGTTGTGTCAAACCGTGAACTGCATCAGTTGGAGCGTATTGTAAAGAATATTGATCCAGAAAGCTTTGTAATCGTAAGTGAAGTCAGAGAAGTCAGCGGTCGTGGATTTTCATTGACAAAAGAGCACAAGAGTACTCAGAGCGAAGGAAATAGTACCAGTGTAAATGTGAAATAAGAGTTTGAAAATATTTAAAATTACGTGAAAGTCAGCCGAAAGTCAGGATTGAAAAATAAGGTGAAAAATTTCCAAAAAATAAGGTTGAAAAAATAAAGTAAAAAAATGATTGACATTAGGGTAAACCTCTAGTATAATCGTTTTTGCTGGAGAAATACTCAAGAGGCTGAAGAGGCGCCCCTGCTAAGGGTGTAGGTCGG
>ENA-OPDW01001770-OPDW01001770.1-human-gut-metagenome-genome-assembly--contig:-NODE-1770-length-11118-cov-2.278134_pt1 | contig 11118 bp, 3 predicted proteins | sample MGYA00241264_ERZ501508 | MGnify/ENA primary metagenome ERZ501508 (study PRJEB25962, sample SAMEA2042575) | human gut metagenome | biome: human gut; feature: human-associated habitat; material: faeces...
GGGAATTTCCTCATTTTGCTGTGCCCCCAAAATCTTACTTTGCAATATCCTTGCAGAAGTTCATGAAGATCTGTGCTACCTCGGCACGGGTGGCCCCGGCGGTAGGCGCCAGGGTGTTGTTCCCCTTGCCGGACAGCAGACCGGCGTTTACCGCCCAGTCCATGGCCTTCACGGCATAGCTGGAGATGGAGGAGGCGTCCAGATAGCCCTCTGTCCCCTTGCCGCTCTGGCTGGTCTTGTACCCCTCGTTCTGGGCGTAGCGGTACAGGATGGCCGCCAGCTGCTGACGGGTGATCAGCGTATCCGGCTGGAATCTGCCGTCGGTGAAGCCGTTGACAATGCCGTTTTCGGAGGCCCATGCGATGGCTTCTGCGTACCACTTGCCGTCCGCCACATCGGTGAACTGTGCGGTGGAAGCGGCCTTGCTGCCGCTCATGCGGTAGAGCACCTGAACCAGCATTGCGCGGGTCATGCCGTCATCCGGACCGAACTTGGTTGCGGTCAGGCCCTTGAACCAGCCGTTCTCGAGTGCAGTGTTGACCTCGTTGTAGAACCACTTGCGCAGATTGACATCGGAGAAGTCGCTGCTGTACTCGTGGGTGATAACGAAGGTGGAGAAGTGGGTGGTCTTAAAGGTAGCCTTTCTGGTCGCTGCATCATAAATGACAGGCAGCTTTTCGAACGAGCCGTCCTCAGCAAGATAGTATGCAACCAGATGCGCGGCGTTCTCGCCGCTCTTGAGGCTGTATGCTACAGAAACCGAAGCCGTGCCGTTCAGCGCATGAATGCGGGTTGCAGTGCCGTTTTTCGGCTGCACCTGCGCAGAAATGTTCAGAATGGTGCCGTTCTTCGGCAGATATTTGCGCTGTGCGTCCGTCAGGGAGGACTTGTCAGCGGAAGCGATCGAAATACTTGCCATACCATCGGCCTGTGCGGCGCTGCCGAGTGCGGTCAGCGTCTCACGGTCGAGTGCAACCGTGCCGTTCGGCAGGGTAAGCGCTGCGCCGTTCTTTGCACCGGCGAGAGCAGCTACCACATCGCCGGTGAGCGATACCGTGCGTACGGTGGAATCTGCGGACAGGTCAAGCGTCAGCGAATCCTCGCCGGAAACTGCAGTCAGCTTGGAGTTGTCGGCGGAAACCGCTGCGGTGCCGTTCTTTACCTCAACCGTTGCGGGAACCTTGGTGCCGTCCGGCGCGGTAATGGAGGACGAGCCGCTGTCGGTCGGAGCCGGTGCAACAGTGCCGCCTGCGCCACCGCCGCCGCCTGCGCCGCCGCCGCTGCTCGGCTTGACGGCAAAGGCTGCGGTAACTGCAACGTCATTCGCCGGCATGGTGAAGGTGTAGGTCAGGGTGGACGCGGAAACCGCCTTGTCGAGTGCGGTCTCCGGTGTCAGCGTCAGGGTTTTCAGCTGATAGCCGCTTGCGGGTGCAGCGGTGAGCGTTACCTTGTCGCCAGCCTTGGCGCGTGCCGCAGAAGCGGAAACGCTGCCGTTTTCGGCCTTGCCGGCCGTAATTGCGTAAGTTTTGTGGAACAGATTGTCGGTGTTGACCGCCAGAGCTTCCGTTACGTTGCGGATAACGGCTTCAAAGCTGCCGTCCTTCTCGGTTACGGAAACAACGGCATTCGGAGCTGCCTTCTGGAGTTCGGACTTGATTTCCTCGGCGGTGCCGACACAGTTTGCGCTCGGTGCGAGCGTCAGCTTGACCGTGCCGTTCTTGCGAACCTGAGCGGATGCGCTGTTGACTGCACCGGTGTCGTTCGGCTGAATCGGCGTGGTGTAGGTGAATTTGCCGGTGCCGTTCGTGCCGGAAATCTTGGCATCGTACTGTACAAGGTCGGTGAAGTGAACGCGGATGGTCTGGTTGTCATCGAGTGTGTGAATATAAATTGGATCGACAAGATTTACACCATTAACCTGTACAGCAGCATCGTTTTCTGCTGCGGTAATGTCACCCTGGGTAACCGTCCACTTTTCAACCATCTTTTGGGTGTTTGGTGCTGCAGTGAAGGTGATTACACTGCCGTTTGGCTGCTTGGTCTGAGAGTTAATCGCGGTGTCGTCAATCTTGGCGGTCAGATGGCCGTTCGCATCAGTGGTGCCGAAAGTAAGCTGATAGCTTGCCGTAACCTTAAAGTATACGGTCGCAGTAATATTCTTGTCCGCACGGATTTTGCCTTCCGGATTGGTTTTGGAGTTTCCGGCAGTCTTTTTGCCGTTTACTTCCCACTGTTCAACCTGATAGCCAGTCTTCGGCGCTGCATGGAAGGTGATTTCCTCATCCTTATAGATGGTTACGCCATCAGTCGGTATAGCCTTGGTCTCAACTTCCTTACCGTAGATATCATACAGCGTGTATTTTACGGTGCCGTTGCCAGCTGCAGCGGTGGCCTTGGCGGTGTAGGAAGCGCTCTGGGCAAATTCGGCGTGGATGGACAGATCGCCGGCCAGTTCGCTGATGGTGTAAGTGCCGTTGGTCTTTGCCGCAGCTTCATTCTGAGCAGTACCGTTTACAACCCAGTTCTTGAAATGCCAGCCGCGGTCTGCGCGTGCCTGCAGCACAACCTTGCTGCCGCCGGGAATCTTGGCCAGATCGTCCACAGCTTCGCCGTCTACGGTTGCAATGATTGTGCCATGCGCCATTTCCGGTGTGGTAATCGCAAATGCGGCACGGTCGGTCTTGAGCGAAACCTTGGTGTTCTCGGTGATGGGGAAGGTATAGCTGCCGCCAGCGTTGAGCTTTCCTGCTTCAACGGCCTTGCCGTTCACCTGATAGGTCTCGCCCGTGGCTGCAGCATAGCCTGCCTTGGGCGCTACCGTAATTTCCGTATCACCGGTGACGCTTTCGCCGCTCTTGAGAGACTTGGTGAGCGTCTTGGAGGTATCGTTCGGATCAACCGTCTGATAGCTTGCGGAGATTTCGCCGTCCAGTGTCAGCGTGTAGCTGTCGCGCTCGAATACGGCAGCCAGATCAATATCCTGCACGCCAACCTCAACAGAGAGCGTGTTGGAGCCGTTATCGTGCGGGGTGCCGGACGGATAACTGTTTGCACCGCGTTTCGCGAGAATCCACTGCTTGAAGTGCCAGCCGGTATTCGGCGTTGCGGTGAAGTTGAACTTTGCACCGCTGGCAATGTAAGCCGGGAAGTTCTTGAGGCTTCCGGAGCCATCTTCATACGTGCATTTGAGTGTACCGCCCTGCTTATTCTGAACGGAAGCATTCAGTTTGGTATCGGTGGTCTTGAAGTAAACCAAAACAGATGCCGGTTTTGCAAGGGTCTTGATGGTAACCGAGCTCTTCTCCTTGCTGTCCTCGATTTCCTTGCCGTCATAGGTCCAGTAATCGACTGCATAACCTGCATCCGGCACAGCCGTCAGGGTAACATCGGTGTCTGCGGTAAAGCTGGAGATTGCACTGCCGTCATCCGTCTTGCCGGCATTCAGACCTGCGGTAATGATCGACGCAGAACCGACAGAGTGCTTGTTTGCGCCTTCGCCGAAGTCCTCAGTCTTGAGGGTAAGGATGTAAGTCGTGCCGTTTACCGTGTAAACACCGGGGATAAAGGTGAATTCATAGTTGTTGTACAGCGTTTCGTTGGTCTCATCGGTCTTGCACGGAGAAACCGTGTAGTTGCTGGGAGCAATGTTCGGCGCGAGCGTTACCTCGTTGCCTGCGGTGTTGATTGCGGTATAGCCAAGGTGCAGAGCTTTAATCTCATCAGCAGTCATGGTGTCCTTGTCGGCCGAGAGAGAAAGCTGTTTCGAGTCGGCAGGATCAACCTTATCCTGTGCAACGCCGTCCTTCGGAGTAACAACACGCAGCGTAACGGCACGCTGAACAACGGTAAACTCAGTTTCCGCAACCGGCTTGGTTTCGCCGTTTACATAAGCATACAGCGTGTAAGTGCCGACATCCAGCGGATTGGTCAAATCCCGTTGTGTTTCCGAACCGGAAACTGCATACTTGAAGGTCGCGTTATTGACCTTCTGCAGACCATGCGTATCTTTACTCATGCGGGAGAGCGACGGCGTTACCGTATCGCCGTAGGTAAAGCGGGTGACGCTGTTGTTATCCTTGCCGGTGGTGAGCGTCAGCTGATAACCGGTCGCGTTCTCGCCAACGAGAACCATCTGACCTTCCGCGTTGCTCATATCCTTGAATACATAGCTGCCCGGATAATACGGGGTAACCGTGTAGGCGCCGTCTGCGGGCACGATAACATCCTTTGTAACCTTGCCGGTTTTGTCAATCTCAGCCGCAACTGTGGTAGAGAAGTCCGTGCCGCGAATCAGGAAGCTGAGCGTGCCGGTCGGGATGGAGGTAGCAGACGCAGAACGCATCGTAGCATTGATGTGCAGCGTGCGGTCAAACTGATCAGTGTTGTCTTTTTGTACATTCTTCGCCATAACATTCAGCTCACACTTGGGCGTGCGCTTGCTGTAAACCGTGTTGATTTCGGGCGAGTAAGCGGAAATGCTGAACTCCTTCTGAGCGGTGTTGTCGAAGTAGAGCACATTCAATCGGCAGCGGTAAGTGCCCTTGTCGGCAGAACCGGCGTTTTCGATGCTCAGCGTATCGGAAACGCTGCCGGCAATCTCGGTCCAGGAACCATTGTTCAGCTTCTGCCACTGATAGCTTACGCTGTTGTACTTGCCGCCGTCCGGGTTTTTATTGTCTCCGTTATACTTAACCGTTGCGGTTGCCAGAGAATCCGGATAGATCGGCAGAACCGTCTGATTCTCCTTGCCGTCAATCGTTACCGAAATATCGGGATAGCCTGCTGCGGTCTTGGTGCGGCAGGTCAGCGGTTCGCTGTAAATGCTGTTGCGCTGCTGCTCAGCCTTGTTGTTGTTGCGGGTCTGAATCTGATACTCATACTCGGTATAGGGAGACAGGTTCTTATCCGTGTAGCTGAAGGTGTAGGTGCCGTCATCGTGACGCTCACCATCGGTGAACGGCACAAATGCGAGTTCCTTGCGTCCGGAGCCGTCCGGGAAGTTGTAGTAGCGGTACAGCTGGAAACCAGAAACGATCTTGTCGTACGTCCACGTCAGGGTGACGGAATCATTGGTGGTTGCAGCAACATCCTGCTCAAAATCCTTCGGCAGCGGAGACGGAGCCTGCGGCTCGGTTACCGCATAGGTAACAACCGGGAACGCCTGATTGCCGCTGCGGTAGTTGTAGCAGAAAATACGCCAGTTCATGCCATAGCCGTATGGCTTTGCTTCAATCGGCATGTTCTGCAGCGAACCGGAGAACGAACCGCCTGCAGTGTTGACCGATACCTTGCCGGCAGAGCTTTCCGAACCTGCCACAACGCCTGCGGTTACACCGCCTGCGCCTGCACCGGCCTTGGTTTCGATAGAGGTGGTGTTGGTGTAGTTTTTGCTGTCCGAGGTGGAGAAGCTGATCTCCTGCGTGATGCCGGAGCCGCCGCCTGCCGCGGTGAAGTCAACCTTAGCCGGATCACCGTTATAAGCCTTGGAGCCTGCACTCGGTGCGCTCGGATAGCTGGACGGATCACCGATCGTATGCGTCAGCACGCTGCCCGAAATGGATGGCAGCACGCTGTAATCCTCGGCGATATTTTCGTAGTCGGACAGGTCGATCAGACCGATCGAGGCTTCGTGCGGGATGGAAACGGTGGAGGTTACTTCAGTGTATTTGCCTGTTCCGTCCGGGATGTAGGAGGTATACTCGTAAATCTCCATCGGGATGGAATAGAACGCCACTCTGTCCTCGCCGGAGGTTGTCTCGTAGGTGATGGACTGCTCGAGCGAGGAGGTGTGCTCGGTCTCGTAGGTGAAACCGGAGGTAAAGGCGGCTTCCGCCTCAACGCTGCCGATCTTAACGCCGAATACCGAGAATTCCTGCTCAAAGGAGACGTATGCGCCGACCGAGATGGTAGAGGAGGAGCTGGTGCCGTTCTCGGTGCCCTTCATGCTCGAGTAGGTAGTGGAGGACTCGGCATAGTTGCCCGAAAGGTCATCGCGGTCGAGCAGATCGGAGAAGTACGGAGGCGAAGCCAGTACCGCCAGAACCTGCGGGTCGGAGTAGGTGTAATAGTGCTTGCCGGTGTAGGTCATGTAGCTGGTATCGTCGTCCGTGTTGGCGAGACAGAGCGTGTATGAGCTGTTGACATCGGTTTTTACCGGCTGAGAGCCGTCAAACAGGTTGACGGTCGAAAGTCTGGTTGTACCCGGCGTGCGGGTGGTGTACGGTGTCTGAACCGCCTGATCTACGGTTTCGTAGCCGACAAAAGCCTGGTAGTAGGACTTTCTGCGGAACAGCTTGTGCCACCAACTCTTGTAGTAGGCACGGCGCTCGTACTTCGGAACCTGACCCTTGACGGTGTAAGAATCGGACTTATGCTCCGTGTCCTTGGACATGGTCTGCGTCAGGGTGAACAGCGTACCCGAACCTGCGGTGTTGTTGTCTTTATCCACCGCGGTGGTCACAGAGCCTGCGGATGCATCGTACTCAACGTAGTCCTCACTCGGCATAGCGGCCGTGTTGTCGAGTGCCTGCTTGATATTCAGACCATTCTCATCGCAGGAGATAACAAGACTGTCAAAGTACAGCAGATCGCTGGTTTTGCCGTCATCGCCTTTTTCGCCTGCGGTCGGACGGGAGATAATCGCCGTATTGGCCGGGCACAGCGGCAGAGAACGGAAGGTATCGTTGTGCTTTGCCATTGCACCGTAGATGTACTCGCCTTTATCGTTCTTGGAGAACAGATCGAAATTCTGCGAAACAGACGGCTTGAAGGTGACGCCGTTCCATGCATACAAACCTACATAGCGCGTGTTCTGCTTATTTGCCTTGAGGTCAGCATCCGACTGAGCCGCCAGAATCAGCGTTTTGCCGCCGCCGGTCATATCGCCGAAGGCGAAGGATGCGCGGACCAGATTGCTGCCCTCGTAGGTCAGCGGGAATTCCTGCGAACTCTGCAGCATGTGCGCGCTCGTGGAGCCAAACATTACAACGGCACGCGAGCCTGCGTTCTGCTGCGGACCGTAGTAGTAACCCCAGGTGCAGGCGAGATCGTCTACGCCGTCCTGGTTGACGTCACCGCTGACGAGAGAGATCATGTTGGAAACGACACTGCCCTCACGGAAGAAGTACGTCCACGCCTGTCTCCAGTTAGAGGGATTGGAGTAATCTTCAGTCTGCAGGTCGTAAATCTCAATGCGGGAATTGCCGACCTCCGGCACATAGACCGCAACCTCGTCCTTACCGTCGTTGTCCCAGTCGCCGGTAGCTACCTGCAGGTAGTTTTTCAGCTGATACGGGTTTTCTGCGAAGTTTTCGACCTTTTTGGCGGTCGTGCTGCCTTCGTCGCTGGTGTCGGTCAGATTCGGGTTGCCGATTTCCTTGCTGGTGTCCAGCAGCGTGATCGGTTTGCCGTACTTGCCGGATTCAGCATCGCCGAATCGCAGGTACAGACCGCCTTTCGCGCTCAGGTCACCGGCGTAAACCATGACCGTCTGTGAGGACTTGGCGTCACTGCTCGAGGTGAAATGGCCTGCGGCCACGTCTGCCATAGCGTAATCGGTACCATCCTGCAAATCGGTAGTAGCATTGGTCATGCCGGTCAGATAGCCCTTGGTGGCATAGCCGTCATTGCCCTTGCTGCCTGTCGGGAACTGTGCGTATGTGCCAGTAGAGGTGGTAGTACCCTTGGAGATTTCCTTGGAGTTGGTTTTAGCCGTCAAAAACTGCTGAGCCTTGGTAGATGTGTTATCATCATTGCCGTACAGCGTGCTTTGAAGGGTATTGTCCTTCTGGTTGGACTGGGAAACGCTTGTATCGCATTTCTCTGCGCTTTCACGCTTGTCCAGGTCGATTTTATCCGACGGCAGAACATCACTTGTCAGACCAACGGTATACAGCTCGTACACCGGCGTAACCTTGATGGTATTGCGCCCGTATGGGTTGCTGGGGTCGTTGGCATTAAAGCCGTCGGGCGCTTTGCTCGAATCAATACCGAGCGCCGCAAGCGCGTCCGAGCTGCCGGTATCCGCCGCCGCTGCGCGGATATCAAGCGGGCCGCCTATGCCGGCGATAAGAGCCAGTGCCAAAGCAAGGCTTATGCCGCGTTTGAATTTCATGGTATATTCCTCCTTTTCCTATTCTGCGGTGCGGTGGAACGAGCCGCGCCTGCAGAAAAGAGACTGAAAATTGCCTGCGTTTATCATAGCAGCTTTGCAGCCTGCTGTGCGGTCGGGCACACGAAATGTCCGATTTTCGACACGAAATACACCGATAGGAAAACAGAGTGAACTACGCGTAAATTCTGCAAAAAATGACACACAATCCACAGAAGTTATCAACAGGCTGTGGATAAAATGTGGTAAAAAAACACCCCGGTTTTGTCAGGTGACAAAACCGAGGGAAAAGATGACGAATGCTTTCGGGCAGGGGGTTAAAGCAGCTCGTGCAGCTTGTCCGCAATGAGCCTGCCGAGCGCGGCGTGCTCTTCTGCGGTCAGATGAATCTGGTCCGAGCACTTTGCCGCCGTGACAGCCGAGCCGTCCACGAAGGCGCAGCCGTAATTTTCTGTCAGCGTGCGGAAACGTGCGGGCAGAGCACGGATGAGTGCGGCACTGCTTTCGTCAAACATGCCGTAGTAGACGCTGTCTGCAAGGTTTTCGCCCATTTTCGGCGGTGCAACCAGAAGGATCTGCGGTTTCTGCATGGTATTTGACCATAAAAGCGGACTTTGCATCAGCTTGATCGTGCGGTCCATGGCATCGCTGATGGTGAACGGCGAGTGGCCGTACATTGCCTTGCTGTCGTTTGTGCCGAGCATGATAACGATCACGTCGAGCGGATCGTGTGTTGCCAGCAGGGCAGGCAGCATTGCCATGCCGTTTCGGCCGTAATCAATCGGGTCAGTGCTGCAGATGGTGCGTCCGCACAGACCTTCCTCGATAAAGTGCACGTCCGGGAACTGAGCCGCAACCACACCGGTGTAACGCTTGTCCGCGTCCAGACGGTGCATGGGATCGTCGCCCTGATAACCCCAGGTGTTGGAATCGCCGTAGAACAGTACATTTTTCATTTTTACGCTCTCCTTTGTCTCTATCATAGCATGGAATTGCGAGAATAGATAGGGAAACCGCATTGTATTTCCGCACAGACATGCTACAATAAATACAGATTATTTCCCGGAGGTTTTTCCTATGACTCTGCAGCAGCTGACCTATCTTGTCACTGTGGCCGAATGCGGCAACATCACGGACGCCGCCGAGCGGCTGTTTCTCTCGCAGCCGAGTTTGAGCGCCGCGATTCACAATTTAGAGAAGGAGATGGGCGTTACCGCCTTTGTGCGCTCAAACAAGGGCGTAACCGTCACGCAGGAGGGCGAGGAGCTGCTTTCGTTTGCGCGCATGCTGCTCGAGCAGGCAGACATCATGCAGGAGCACTTCGGCGTGGGCAAAAAGCGCGTGCCCAAGTTCTGCGTGTCATGTCAGCACTATTCGTTCGCGGTGAACGCATTCGTCGAGGTTGTCAAGGAGTACGACGCGGACCAGTACGGTTTTATCCTGCGGGAAACGCAGACCGGTGAGATCATTGATGATGTGGCGTCGGGCAAAAGCGAGCTGGGTCTGCTGTATTTGTCCGAGAGCAACGAAACCGTGCTCTCCAAGCTGCTGCGCAAAAGTGAGCTCGTGTTCGAGGAACTGTTCACTGCCGCACCGCATGTGTTCATCAATAAGGACCATCCGCTCGCAGACCGGAAGTGCATCACGCTCGATGAACTGAAGCCCTATCCGTATCTGATTTTTGAGCAGGGAGACCGCAATTCCTTTTATTTTTCCGAGGAATTGCTCAGCATGCTCGACATGCCGAAAACCATTCAGGTCCGCGACCGCGCAACACTGTTCAGTCTGGTAATCGGACTGAACGGCTTTACGGTCAGCTCGGGCATTATCGACCGCAAGCTGAACAGTCCGAGCATTATCGCGCGGCCGCTCGAGATGGAAGGCAGCATGCGCATCGGTCTCATCCGCAAGAAAAACGTGGTATTCAGCCGCTATGCGGACTCCTATGTGAAGGCACTGAAAAAGCATCTGTCGATAGATTAAAACTGCGAAGGGCGGCAGATAAGACGTATTTGTCAACCGATAGCTTTCGTGGCAGGTTATTGTCAGACAGAAAAAGCACCATCGTGTTACCCAAAGAGATAGATACCCATGAGCAACCGGCCCCCATCTCGACATATTCTGTCGCGATGATTCGGGTGTGTCGGTGGAGCACCGGAATGATTCGTGGTCGTTCGACATCGCAAAAGCCGCTAAACGGTATACGTTTAGCGGCAGTTTTTTTATCGGTTTCTTCTCCACGTTTCCGGCGCAAACAGCAGAAGCATGGGGAACAGCTCCAGACGACCGGCGAGCATATCGAAAGTCAGCACGATTTTACTCAGCGGGTGCAGTGCACCGAAGTTGGCTGCAGGACCGACCTGATTGAGTCCCGGACCGACGTTATTGATGCAGGTAACGACCGAGGTGAAGCTGGTTACCATATCCTCACAGTGCAGGCTGACAATGAGGATGGAAGTGGCAATGACGATCAGATATGCCACAAGAAAGGCGTTGACCGAGCGCATGACCTCATGCTGGACGCGCTGTCCGTCCATTTTATGCACGCGCACCAGACGCGGATGAATCAGCGACATCATTTCCTTCTTTACGCCCTTGAACAGCAGCAGGATGCGCGAGCATTTCATGCCGCCGCCGGTCGAACCGGCACACGCGCCGATGAACATCAGCAGCACAAGCAGCAGCTTGCTGAATGCAGGCCACTGGTTAAAGTCCACGGTTGAAAAACCGGTGGTCGTGATGATAGACGCAACCTGAAACAGGGAATGGTGGAAGCTCTCGCGCAGCGAACCGAAGCAGCCGCGCACGTTGAAGGCGATCAGCGTGGTAAATACGGCAATCACGCCGAGGTACACGCGAATCTCCTCGATTTTGAATAATTGCTTGAATTTACGGGTCAAAAGCAGAAAATACGCGTTGAAATTGATACCGAAAAGGATCATAAAGACCGAGATGACATTCTGCAGGTAGGCGCTGTTGTAGTGCGCGATGGAATTATTCCAGTTGCC
>ENA-OPDW01001771-OPDW01001771.1-human-gut-metagenome-genome-assembly--contig:-NODE-1771-length-11103-cov-22.540098_pt1 | contig 11103 bp, 9 predicted proteins | sample MGYA00241264_ERZ501508 | MGnify/ENA primary metagenome ERZ501508 (study PRJEB25962, sample SAMEA2042575) | human gut metagenome | biome: human gut; feature: human-associated habitat; material: faeces...
TTTGATAAGCCCAGTATAGCAACTGAAAAATCATTTTGCAATTCAAAAGGCGTTCATAGCCGTAGCAAGCAGTGTCTTCGTATATACAAAGACCATTTTGCGTTGCAAAATGCTTGTTGGGAAATCCCAAACCCTTGAACTACATCCGATGGATGCAGGCTACGCGCTTTTTGCAAAACGCTCTTTCAGCACACCGCAGGAATGCGCAGCCATCACGGAATTGTGATGATTACAGGGATTGGGATTGCATCCCAACAAGCGAATGAACACAGCAGAATTTTAATTCTGCGTGCGAATTTAGCCTTTGTGCGCACAAAGGCTCTGCTCGCCACGGTTATGGTTCTGCGAATGCGATTGAGAAACTTTTCATTCGCATTGCAAACCGGGTGGCACTTTTGTATAATTGGTTCAATGAACACACGCATAAAATCGGAGGGGCTGTCCGATTAAAAAATCTAAAAATGCGCTATTGCAGGCCACTGGGAGGAATAGCATGAACAAGCAGCAACTCGCATCGAAAATCTGGGAATCTGCCAACAAGATGCGCTCTAAAATCGAAGCCAACGAGTACAAGGATTACATTCTGGGCTTCATGTTTTATAAATTTCTGTCGGACAAAGAAGTCAAATGGCTGAAAGAGAATGACTGGACAGACGAATATCTGCCGGATTTGACCGAAGACGATGTCGAAACGCTGGATACCGTTCGGAAGAATGTCGGCTATTTTATCGCCTATGAAAATCTGTTTTCCACATGGATCAGTAAAGGCAGTGACTTCAAGGCCGATGATGTGACGGTAGCACTGCAAGCATTCAGCCGTTTGATTGACCCGCACCACAAAAAGGTGTTTGACGGTGTCTTTGCTACGCTGCAAACCGGCCTGTCTAAACTGGGTGAAAGCTCCGGTGCGCGGACAAAGGCCATTCGCGACCTGATCTATCTCATCAAAGATATTCCCATGGACGGCAAGCAGGATTACGATGTTCTCGGCTTTATCTACGAATATCTGATCAGCAACTTTGCAGCAAACGCAGGCAAGAAGGCCGGCGAGTTCTACACGCCGCACGAAGTTTCGCTGCTCATGTCTGAAATCGTGGCGTACCACCTGAAAGACCGGGAAGAGATCAAAATTTACGACCCCACCAGCGGTTCCGGTTCGCTGCTGATCAACATTGGTCAGTGTGCCGCACGGTATATGGGCAATGGCAACAACATCAAATACTACGCACAGGAGTTGAAGGAAAACACCTACAACCTGACCCGCATGAACCTTGTCATGCGCGGCATTCTGCCCGACAACATTGTAACGCGCAACGGTGATACGCTGGAGGAAGATTGGCCGTACTTTGAAGAAAACGACCCGGTCAACACCTACGACCCGCTGTTTGTGGATGCGGTGGTATCAAATCCCCCATATTCGCAGGCGTGGAATCCGACCGACAAAGATAATAATCCGCGCTTTTCGGATTACGGTCTTGCGCCCAAGGGCAAGGCGGACTATGCTTTTTTGCTGCACGACCTGTACCACATCCGTAATGATGGTATTGTGACCATCGTTCTGCCCCACGGCGTTCTGTTCCGTGGTGGTGAAGAAGGTACGATTCGCAAAAATCTGATTGACCACAACAACATTGATGCAATCATCGGTCTGCCCGCCAATATTTTCTTCGGCACAGGCATTCCCACCATCATCATGGTGCTGCGGAAGAATAAAAAGGATTCGGACGTTCTGATTATTGATGCGTCTAAGGGCTTTGAGAAGGACGGCAAAAACAATAAGCTGCGTGCCTGCGACATCAAACGCATTGTGGATGCTTACAAGGAACGCCCGGAGAAAATCGAAAAGTTCGCACGCAGAGTATCCCGCGCAGAGATTATCCAGAATGATTACAACCTGAACATCCCCCGGTATGTGGATTCCTCGGAAAAGGCTGAGAGCTGGGATATTTACGCTTCGATGTTTGGCGGCATTCCCGAGGCCGAACTGCAAGACCTGTCTGCCTACTGGACAGCATTCCCGCACCTGAAAGCGGCTCTGTTCAGCCCGGACAACGAAGCCTATTGCCGTCTGAATGTGGCCAATTTGAAGAACGCTGTTCTGTCCCACCCGGATGTGGTGGCGTTCAAGACCGCTTTCCAGAATGCTTTCGGTGACTTTGATGCCTACTTGAAGTCCGCACTCATCGACGGCATGACGCAGCTGAATGCTGCCGGCGAGGAAGAACGCCTGAGCCGGGAGATCTTTGCCCGGCTGGCAGGAATTCCACTGGTTGACCGCTATGCAGCATACCAGCTTTTGGACGACGACTGGAAGAAAATTGCCATCGACCTTGAAATCATCCAGACCGAGGGTTTTGCCGCAACCAAGCAGGTAGACCCCAACATGGTGCTGAAAAAGGATGCCGAGGTACAGGACGGCTGGGTGGGTCATGTGCTGCCCTTTGAGCTGGTGCAGAGCGTTAAAATGCATGAGGAAGTGGCAGCACTGCGGGCAAAAGAGACTCGCTTTGCCGAAATTGCAGGCGAGTATGAAAGCTATCTGGACGAACTGAGCGAGGAGGACAAGGAACAGGATTTTGTCAACGATGGTGCCTTTGTTGCGGCTGAGGTCAAAAAGGCCATCAAGGCGCGGGAGGTAGAGCCAGCTACCTTGAGCATCCTGAAAGATGTGGACGCGCTGTTCGCCGAGGAAAAGACCCTGAAAAAGCAGGTCAAGGACGACAGTGCCGCCCTCCACCAGCGTACCAAAGGCGTGATTGAACGCCTGACCGATGAAGAAGTGCGTGACCTGCTGCATCGCAAGTGGATCCTGCCCCTGATGGAAAATCTGAACAGTCTGCCGGATGCCGTTCTGGACGATTTTGTGAAGCAGGTGGATGCCGTCTGCAAGAAATATGAAACCACCTTTGAGGACGTAGAGAGCCAGATTGCCGATACCGAGCACGAATTGCTGGGGCTGCTGGACGATTTGCAGGGAAATGAATTTGACATGAAGGGCATTGCAGAACTCAAAAAGTTGCTGGGAGGTGAATGATTATGCAGGATAACGAGAAGAAACCTGCCCTCCGGTTTAAGGGTTTTACTGACCCTTGGGAACAGCGTAAGATTTCTGAATTGGCTGAGAAAACCTATGGTGGGGGAACGCCTACAACATCCAATGAAGCATTCTGGAACGGTAATATTCCGTGGATACAATCTTCGGATATCGTTGACGGCAAGCTGATGGGTGTGGAGCCACGAAAGTATATAACACAGACCGGTTTGAATAGTTCTGCAACACAACTTGTACCAAAAGATTCAATCGCAATTATCACGCGCGTCGGTGTTGGAAAACTCGCATATATGCCGTTTTCCTATTCCACAAGTCAGGATTTCTTGTCGTTGAGCAAGTTGAATACGGAGCCGTTTTTTACAGTTTATGCTTGTTATAAGAAATTGCAGTCGGAACTTAACACGGTACAAGGCACATCAATTAAAGGCATAACCAAAGATGAACTTTTAGCAAAGACAATATCGGTGCCTGTATATTCAGAGCAAAAACAAATCGGTTCTTTCTTCACTCAGCTTGATACCCTTATCACCCTTCATCAGCGTAAGTATGAGAAGCTAGTGAATATCAAAAAGTCCATGCTGGACAAGATGTTCCCCAAAAATGGGGCATCTGTACCGGAAATTCGCTTCAAGGGTTTTACTGACCCTTGGGAACAGCGTAAGCTGGAAGAATATCTCGAAGTTTCAGGTCAAAAGAACTTTGAAGGAATATATACCAAAGAAGATGTCTTGTCCGTTTCGGGCGATTTTGGAATTGTGAATCAGATTGAATTTCAGGGACGTTCATTTGCAGGAGCATCCGTTGCCAATTATGGTGTGGTTGAAACCGGCGATATTGTTTACACTAAATCACCCCTGAAATCTAATCCTTATGGCATCATTAAAGCTAATAAAGGAAAAAATGGCATCGTGTCAACGTTATATGCCGTTTACAAGCCAAAACAAAGTGCCAATCCAGAATTTGTCCAGATTTATTTTGAGCAGGATGCCAGAATGAATAATTATATGCACCCACTCGTCAACAAAGGTGCAAAAAACGACATGAAGGTATCCGCAGAAAATGCGCTCAAGGGACAAATCGTTTTTCCTGACATCAAGGAGCAAAGAACAATCTCTGAGTTTTTCCACAATCTTGACACCCTTATCACCCTTCATCAACGTAAGTTGGAAAAGCTGCAAAACATCAAGAAATCCTGTCTTGAAAAGATGTTTGTATAAAAATAAGTGGTGCAATTTGCCCATAATCAGAAGATGGACGTATCGTCGTTTGTTGTTTGGCTAAGGAGCAACGCAATTTCTCTTGCCCGTTCAGAATATGCAAAACAGGCTGATGAATAAAAATCAAGGCAATGTCAAACGCTTGGAACTGCTGTGTTTTAAAGCTATCGGGAGTCAAAAACCAAAATTTGAGCCGAATACGCAAAACCGAAAGTGAAATTTTCAGCGAACATTCGGTAGGCGGTGGAAAATAGCTGCTGAAAGTGTGCATTTGCTCCTACTTGGGAACAGCGTAAGTTAGCTGAGCTGACAAAAACAATAACGACGGGCAAGAGTGTAAACTCTGATGAAGGCGAAGTTAGCGATGGAGATATAGGCGTACTAAAAACAAGTTGTGTTTCGTATGATCGATTTAACCCATCCGAAAGTAAGCCTGTTGTAAAAAGTGAACAACAGCTTGTTAAATGTGCTGTTGAGAAAGACAGTGTCATTGTCAGCAGAATGAATACACCGGAACGTGTCGGAGCTTGTGGCTATGTATCGACGGATTTTCCAAATTTGTTCCTTCCAGACAGACTCTGGAAACTAAAATTTCAAGATACGGTGGACACATATTTTGTGTATATGATGCTGGTGTCCAGTGCTTATAAAGAGAAAATAACTTCGATGGCTTCCGGGACAAGTGGCTCTATGTACAATATTCCGAAGGAAACGTTTCTGAATTTGCAGCTAGTGATTCCCGCTAAAATCGATGAACAAAAACAGCTTGGGAGGATTTTGAAAAAGATTGACTCCCTTATCACCCTTCATCAGCGTAAGCTGGAAAAGCTTGTACAAATTAGAAAAGCCTTCGCAGAGAGGTGCTTTTTGCAAAGTCGAAAGGAGCTCGTTATGGCGTTTACAAAAGAAGCCGATTTTGAAGAGGCGGTGGTAAAACTCCTGATAGAACGCGGCTGGAAAGATGGTGTGCTGAAAAACTACACCGAACAGCAACTGATCCAGAACTGGGCGAACATCCTTTTTGAGAACAACCGCGGCATTGACCGGCTGAACGATTATCCGCTGACGGATGGCGAGATGCAGCAGATCATGGAACAGGTCATGAACGCGAAAACGCCGATGAAGCTGAATAAATTTATCAACGGCAAAAGTGTGCTTATCAAGCGTGACAATCCTGACGATAAGCTGAATTTCGGCAAAGAAGTGTCCCTGAAAATCTATGACCGACTGGAAATTGCAGCTGGACTCAGTCGCTACCAGATCGCAGAGCAGCCAAAGTTCCCCACCAAGTCCAAAATTTTGAATGACCGCCGCGGCGATTTGATGCTGCTCATCAATGGTATGCCGGTCATTCACATGGAACTGAAAAAGAGCGGTGTTTCCATCAAACAGGCTTGCAACCAGATTGAAAAATACGCGGCAGAGGGCATTTTTATGGGACTGTTCTCGCTGGTGCAGATTTTTGTGGCCATGAACCCGGAAGAAACGGTCTACTTTGCCAATCCCGGCCCGGAAGGACAATTCAACCCCAGCTACTATTTCCATTGGGCGGACTTCTACAACGAGCCGATGAACGACTGGAAAGACGTTACAACGGCACTTTTGTCTATCCCGATGGCGCATATGTTGGTGGGTTTTTATACCGTTGCCGATGGTTCCGATGGCATTTTGAAGGTGATGCGCAGCTATCAGTACTACGCTGCCAGCAAAATTTCGGATGCCGTTTCCAAGGCGAAATGGGAGAATGACCAGCAGCGCGGCGGCTACATCTGGCACACCACAGGTTCTGGCAAGACCATGACTTCTTTCAAGTCCGCTCAACTGATTGCATCTTCCAAGGATGCGGACAAAGTGATTTTTCTGATGGACCGAATCGAGTTGGGCACTCAGAGCCTGAAAGAATACCGCAACTTTGCAGGGGAAAACGAGGAGGTGCAGGCTTGCTGGGTATTCGTAAAACAGTTTTCGAGAAATGACACGGCAACTGCCTGTCAGGATTGGTTACGAGTACCCGGCTAGGCCGAGGAAGCATCAAGTCCCATGGCCGCACCGTCAAGGTGTTGGGTATGGGGCTTTTTGCATTTCAGGAACGTGTACATCTCTGGAAAGGTGTAACACACTAGACTTTGTACCAAAGTCGTGTGCCAAGGGTGCTGCGCCCCTTTGGAATCCCTGCTCATATCGCCTGTGGGCGATGAGGATTCGCCGCACAGAAAGCTCTCACAAAGGTGCACCGGGCTGTCTGCGGCGAGGGAAATGCACTTCTGCGGAAGTGTAATAACCCACTATGACACTTTCAGCCCTGCGGCCTGCAAAGTGTAGTGGGCTCTCCGAGGGGAAACGGTTATATAGGGGCGTTTCGGGCGAATCGCTGCGTACGTGCGTACGGAAGGTTGGTACGCACGTACGCAGTAAAACGGCCAAATTCTCGTATATATGGGTGGTCATTTGACCACGAGTGTGGTATACTTCACTTGGAAAACCAATTAAGGTAGATATAATGCACAGGGATGTGCTTTATATGGTATTACCAAACCAATTTCACACTGAGTACCACCGTGTCACACTGAGTCACACTAAAACTCCGATTCCATGGGGCTTTTTGGTGGTAGAAAGCCCAAAAACAGTGTAACAGCGCTGTTCTGAAAATACAAGCATTTTGAAGAATTCTGGTAGAAACTCGGTAGAAAACCAACTGGATAAAAGTTGGTAGAAACTTGGTAGAAGCCGAAAACAGCCTTAAAACGGTAGAAAGCCTGTTGACAAATCAAACTGGATAATGGACAAAAGCGGACGGTGTTTCATAACAGAAGCGCTGTCCGCTATTTTTATGCCCAAAATTGAATACCGTACATCGCTTCTCAGCAATGAGGAGCGATTTTTTATTTCAGATGAACTATGTCAAGGAGGTTTTTCTATGCCAAACCCTACAAGAATCAGCTTACCGAGGGTAAACTACAACTTCGATGCTAAGGCTTGTGTTCCGGTTCTTACCGTAATGCTCAACAAGGTCGAAAAGGATTATTCCACTGTCGATGAACTGTGTGACCACGATGAGCTGTCGAAGTTCACCCGTGATGAGATCAAAAATGCTGTATCTGAGCTGAACGGCAGAAAGTTTCTCCTGAAAGTGGATAAGCCGTATGGCTGTGTTTATGCGGTAAATAAGCTGTACATAGCGAACATGGAATTTGTGTACGGCAGATAAGCTGAGGGAGGAATGGAAATGGACAATCATAAGGCTCTTGAAGATGCTGTGTTGGCTATCAAATATGCCGATACTCCCGTGAAAGTCGGCTCGTTCCAGGGCTTTGACCTGAGCGTTACAGTAAACAGCAACATGATAGGCGGCGGTATGTCGGCTGGCCTGCAAGGTGCCACTTCACATACCACGAAGCTGATCGAGAGTTTTGCCCACAACTTGAATCGTCTTGAAGCTGCCCTCTACAACATCGACGGCAGAATCGAGAGAACGCAGGATAACCTCGCAAAGCTCAGGCTTGACCACGCAGAAGCGCAGAAGATCGTAGCAGAGCCGTTCCCCCAGCAGGAGGAGCTTGATACTAAGGAGCAAAGGCTGAAAGTCGTAACTGATGAGCTGAATCAGGCGGCTATCGAAGCAAAGAAGAACGCTCCGAAGCGTGAAAAGACTTGCTACTTTGAGAGGGCGAAGATGAAGCGTGATGCCGCAAGGCTCGGCAAAAAGCCAAAAACGCCGAAGGACCAGACAAAGGGCAGGAGCAAGAAGCAAGGAATTGAATAAGCAACTATAAGATTATTCTAAGTAAGTATGCATCCCAATAAGTGAAAAATGATATAATTCACATTATTGGGATGCAATTTCTATCTTGACAGAAAAAAAAAAAGATGTATAATATATATAATGGGGGTTTGTGTACCCTTTTGATGTTTTCAAGTTATAATCCACACAAGTTGGCTTGTGTAAAATATTACTTAAATACAATGCGAGGAAAGGAATTATCATGGCAAATAAAGAGAAAATGGGCCCTCCTACATTAGAAATGATTCAGGGCAATCCGTACAATTATACTTTTGATGAAGTAGCCAAATGTATGGGAGAAGAACGAGCTAAGTCTTTATTCAAAACCTTGTATAAAAATGGCGTAAGTCCTAAAAATCAAACTATGACTATAAAAGACATATATGTAGGGGGAGATACTACAAAGTATGCTTTTGAATTACAAGATGGCTACTGCATTGAAACAGTATGCATTAAAAGAAGGACTGGCAATACGGTATGCGTTAGCACTATGGTCGGTTGTCCGGTGGGGTGTATTTTCTGTGCATCAGGAAAAAATGGATTTATTCGCAATCTTTCACCAGCTGAAATAGTTCAGCAAATCGTTCTTTTGAAAGAACGTGTCAACAGAATCGTTTTTATGGGGATGGGAGAACCTCTCTTTAATTATGATAATCTGATTAAAAGTATTCATATACTTCGTGATCGCAATGGACTTAATTTTCCTACAGATGGCATAAATGTATCGACTGTTGGACCAGTTGAACAGTTGAAGCGACTGAGAGAGGAGCATTTAAAGATTCAGTTTACACTCTCTCTTCACGCAACGGATCAAGCAACTAGAAACATGATTATGCCGCACATGAAATCCAATAGCATTCATAGTGTTGTCGAAGCTGCGCTTTCCTATTCTGAACGACATAACAGAAAGATTACCATTGCATATCTGCTCGCTCCTGGAATTAATGATAGGGCTTCAGACGTAAGACAACTTGGTAAATGGTTTAGAGGAAAAAATGTACTGATTAATCTTTTACAATATAATGAAACTGCCTGTAAGAGAATCAAACGTCCTAACAAGCAACAATTGGTTGCATTTAAGATTAGACTAGAGGAGGCTGGCTTGGAAGTAAAACTTCGGGAATCAAGAGGTAATAGAATAAAAGCTGCCTGTGGTCAATTAGTAAGTGATTATAATAAAGGGAACGACGCTCCTACGTCTGATTCACCTGAAAAGATGTCGCCTGTGATACACAAGCTTTCTGACAATAAAGCTGATACAACAAGAGGGATAAGAAAAGAAAAACGTCACCCTTTTGCAAAACATAAAGCCAAAAGGAAACGTAAGAAAAACTAATGATGAATTATCCCTCTAACCATTGTTGACTATTCTTTTAATGGTTATCGTTTGCGCTCACCATAATACTATGACGCACGGACGCACCTATGTATGCGCCCGTGCTAACCATAACATGAAAGGTGGGTGTACTGTCTTTCCTTTGCACGGCAGTAGGTGTGTCTCTACAATGACAATATAATGCAATTATTTTTGTGTATAAAAGGAATAACCATATTATTTTATGTGGAGGGATAATATGAGGCTGGCAGATATGCATATTCATACTACTTTTTCGCCCGACGGAAAGTCATCTATGGAAGAGCAGTGTATAAAAGCCATAGAGATTGGGATTCCAATTATTTGTTTTACGGATCATGTAGATTTCAATTCTTCTGAAATAAATGTGGGAAGAATAATTAATAAAGCTTCTACAAATTTTGATGTGTCAGAATATTTCTATGAAGTGAATAGGCTAAGACGTATTTATAACTCCATTCAGATTTTGATTGGGATTGAATTCTCCGAGCCACATCTATTCCCTACTGAATTCGAGGATTACAGTTCTATGCCTTTTGATTATATTCTAGGAAGCATTCATCATTGCTATGGCTCTGTTTTTCCAGGTGCAAAAAACATAGAGGAATCAAAAGCGATTGATGAATACTATAATCTTATGTTAAAATCAATTCAGACCTGCGAGTTCCAGGCGATGGCACATATAGATTTTCCCAGACGTTATTTTGATAATTGGAACGTCAGTGATACTATCATGGATGAAATATTAAATGCTATGATTAAAAAAGACATTATTCTTGAAGTTAATACGTCTTCCATCATGAATGCTTCTGACGAACCGCTGCCTCGATACAGTATCATTGATCGATATGTTCAGCTTGGAGGACGTAGGGTTGTATTAGGATCCGATGCACATATTAGTGTTAAACTTGGAAATGCATTTAGTAGTGTTGTTAGAAAACTACCGAATACTTGCGTTATAGGGTATTTTAAGAACAGGGTGTTTTATGAACTGTAATATAATAAAAGCAGGATAAAAACGCAACGCATTTCTTCCCGAGAGATGCCAGAGCTGGTAGGTAGCCCAGCCGTCTGCACCGCACGGTGTAGGTAAGTAACCTTCCCCTCCGGGTTGTCCGTTCCTGTAAGGATTTATTTCAGGAGGGTTTCGTTATGGACATTGATTCTACAAAGCTGACTGTATTTTTTGAGGCTCCATTCTGGATCGGAGTATTTGAACGTATTGAGAGAAGAAAGCTTTCAGTGTGTAAAGTCGTGTTTGGTGCAGAACCAAAGGACTATGAAGTCTGGGAGTATCTGCTCAAGAATTACAGTCGGCTGCGCTTCAGTCCATCTGTTGAGACAGTTGTAAAGAAAGAGTCTGTGAACCCAAAGCGATTACAACGGCAAATCCGAAAGGAAACAGTTGCCACAGGAATCGGTACAAAGTCACAGCAGGCGTTGCAAATGCAGCGAGAAGAAAACAATCTGGTGCGAAAAGCACTTAGCCGTAAACAACGCGAAGCAGAAAAGCAACGTCAGTTTGAACTGAAACAGCAGAAGCGAAAGGAAAAGCATCGGGGCAGATAATGCCCCTTTGCTTTTATCTGGCAGGGTTTGGGGCAGGCACGCCCCAACAAGAAGCTGTCCCAAAAGGGGACAGGAAATTTTCAAGAATTGAAAATTTGTGGCCACGGGACGATTCTTGCTCTCACGAAAA
>ENA-OPDW01001781-OPDW01001781.1-human-gut-metagenome-genome-assembly--contig:-NODE-1781-length-11034-cov-2.240823_pt1 | contig 11034 bp, 10 predicted proteins | sample MGYA00241264_ERZ501508 | MGnify/ENA primary metagenome ERZ501508 (study PRJEB25962, sample SAMEA2042575) | human gut metagenome | biome: human gut; feature: human-associated habitat; material: faeces...
GCGTGTTGAATGCTCGCTTTCGCGCTCGCATCCAACACTTGCTCCGAGGTCATAAATATAGATTCGTTTGCTTCCTGGCTTCTGTGCTATGGCGGTTGGAGTGAATTAAACCTAGAAACGGAGAGAATTTGAGGAAGAAGAGTATAAAGTCTAAGCCCATCTGGTGAATCCTCAAATCTCTCCCCAACGATAAATGGTAATAATTTCCTCTCCAGCCAGAGAGCGTCAACTTTGCCTGCGGCAACCCCCTATTTATCGTTTCTTCAACTTTGGAGCCAACGGCATATCCCACCCATGATGGTCAGTATGCAGCAGCTTATGAGACATACGAGAAAGAGGTTTCTCCAGATACTCCTCATAAGTCTTTAACACTTCCGGATTCTCATGTGAGAAACGACGTTCGTTCTGGGAATCAAGGAAGTAGAGGTTCTTAGAGCGAATCTCAGCCATTTCCTTTCCTTCGTGGATTGGCTGTCCACCACCGCCTACGCAGCCGCCAGGGCAGGCCATAACTTCTACGAAGTGGTAGAATACTTCACCGCGGCGAACGGCTTCGATTAACTTTCTTGCGTTGCCAAGTCCACTTACTACGGCAACTTTAACTTCTGTGCCATTGATGTCAATAGCAGCTTCTTTCCAGCCGTCCATTCCTCGTACACCGTGGAATGCATCTGGGTCAGGGTTCTGTCCTGTTGCAAGATAATAGCAGCTTCTTAAAGCAGCTTCCATAACACCACCGGTTGTTCCAAAGATTACGGCAGCACCAGTTCCTTCTCCGCAAGGAGAGTCAAAGTGGTCTTCTGGAAGTCCGTAAACATCAATGTTGAGGGACTTCATGTAGTCAACGAATTCGCGTGTATTTAATACAACATCAACGTCAGGACCAGTTCCTGTACTGTCCATAGTAGGAAGTGCACATTCGGCCTTCTTTGCGATACATGGCATGATGGAAACGCTGAAAATGTTTTCAGGATCTTCATGAATCTTATCAGCAAAGTAGTTCTTGATGATGGCTCCCTGCATCTGTTGAGGAGACTTTGCTGTGGAAAGGCAGTCTACCATGTCAGGATACTGGGATTTTAAGAAACGAACCCAGCCAGGACAGCAGGAGGTAAACATTGGCCACTGGTAGTCTTCTTTATGTTTCAGTCGTTCTAAGAACTCGCTTCCTTCTTCCATAATAGTAAGATCGGCAGCGTAAGTTGTATCAAATACATAATCAAATCCCATCAGACGAAGTGCACCGGCAAGTCGTTCTGGGGAAGCAAACTTACGGGAAAGCTTGAAGGCTTCAGCCCATGCGGTACGAACGGCAGGAGCAACCTGAACAACTGTAGTTTTTCTTCTTGTATTTAACATACCGTTCTGAGAGAATACCGGACGTTTATCGTCACGGCCTGACAGAGCAGCAACTGGACAATGAGTGATACACTGTCCGCAAAGAGCACAGTCGGCTTCTTTAATATTTCTTCCAAGAGATACATTAACGGTGGTACGGGAACCAGTTTTGGCGATATCCCATACTTTTAAAGACTGTACTTTATCACAAATCTGGATACAGCGCATACATTTGATACATTTGCTCTCGTCACGGATAAGAGGGAAGTCCATAGGCCACTTCTCTTCTGTAATGTGTTGTTTGAAAGTACCACTTCCGAATTCAAGGTCGTTGGCAACTTTCTGAAGCTGGCAGTTTCCGCTTCGAACACAGGTAGGGCAGAAGCAGTTGTGCTGTGAGAGAATCAGCTTAATATTGATTCGGCGGGCATCACGTACTTTTGGGGAGTTTGTGTAAATCTCCATTCCTTCTTTTACTGTATTGTTACAGGAAGTGACGAGCCTTTCGATACCTTTTATTTCCACAACGCAGACACGGCAGGCACCGATTTCGTTGATATCTTTTAAATAACACAAAGTAGGGACAATCATTTTTGCCTCTCTGCAGGCTTCTAAAATCGTAGTTCCCTCTTCAACGGAGATAGGAACGTCATTTATCTTAATATTTACCATTCTTCAACTCGTCCTCCTTTAAATACTCCATAACCAAAACGGTCACAGCGCAGGCAGCGGTGTGCTTCCTGATTGGCCTCTTTGCAGGTCATGCCGTTCTCCACGATATTGAAATCCTTTTTACGCTCTGTAGTATTTCTTTCCATCATAGTAACACGTCCGCAAGGTGTCTTGTTCTCAATACGAGGTTCTGGAACAACAACGCCGCTTTCAATCTTATGATTGAATCCGAGGTAGTTGTCGATGTTGGCAGCCGCTACTTTTCCGGCTGCGATAGCACGGATAACGGTAGCAGGTCCGGTTACACAGTCTCCGCCGGCAAATACACCATCTTTTTCCGCAATAGAGCTATCCTTCTGTGCTAAGAAGCGTCCACGCTTTGCAGGGATGCCTGCACGTTCAAATGGTTCAGAAACGATATCCTGTCCGATTGCAACGATAACAATATCACAAGGGATATGTATAGGTTCTCTTCCGGAATTTGCAGGAGAAGGACGACCGCCAGTAATCAGGCCGATAATCTTAGGGTCAGCAACCATAGCAGTTACATACCCTTTTTTATTTGTTTCGATTGCCTGAGGGGCATGGAGTTCAAGAATCTCTGCACCCTCTGCGATAGCAGCCTCGATTTCGTCCATGAGGGCAGTCATATCAGCCTTTCTGCGTCGGTACATAACACTAACGTTTTAAGCCCCAAGACGAATAGAAGAACGGGTAGCGTCCATAGCCACGTTACCACCGCCGACAACGATAACATTTTTGCCTGTAAAATCAGGTGGATTTCCATCTCCGATATCACGCAACATCTGAATAGCGGAAATAACACCCTTAGCATCTTCGCCAGGAATACCAAGCTTCTTATCTGTATGTGCACCGATAGAAATATAAACTGCATCGTAGTTTTCTTTTAACATCTTAAAGGAAATCTCTCCATCACCATCACCGATGCAGGTATTCATCTTTGTCTCAACACCTGTAGAAAGAATGTTCTGAATATCTTCAGCAAGACGATCTTTTGGGAGACGGTAGTTAGGAATACCATAGTAAAGCATTCCGCCGAGTTCTTTTCTCTGTTCGAAAATAGTACACTGATGTCCCATCTGCTGTAAATAGTAAGCAGCACTTAAACCAGAAGGACCGCCACCGATGATAGCAACTGTTTTACCAGTAGGTTCGCAGCATTCTGGAGGTGGCACAAGACCACAGTGGTCAGCGGCGTAACGCTTGAGCCCGCGGATATTTACCGCATCATCTACGAAGTTACGACGGCACTTTGTCTCACAAGGATGTTCACATACGAGTGCACAGGAAGTAACAAATGGGTTATCTTTACGGATTAACTTAACAGCATCTGCATAACGTTCATCTGCGATAAGAGAAATGTAACCAGGAACGTCAACACCGGCAGGACAAAGAGCAACACAAGGAACCGGCTGTTCCAGATGACAGGAACAATGTCCGTTCGTGATGTGTTCAATGAAATCTTCACGAAAACCTTCTAATCCTTTAAGAACCATTCTTCCGGCCTCGTAACCAATGGCACAGTCGGCACTGTCATAAATGGCTTTTGCAGTACGTTCAATTAAACTAAGTGTTTCTAAAGTGGCTTTTCCATCCAGTACATCTTCTAACATATCTTCAAGAACGCCCAGGCCGATACGGCATGGAACGCATTTTCCACAAGTCTGTGCATGAAACAGCTTCAGGAAAGAAGCAGTCATATCAACAGGACACAGTCCGGGAGGACTGGCAATAATTCGGCGTTCCAGATCTTCGTACAGATTGTCAACGACTAACTGGGCCTTGCTTTTTTTTCTGACCTCAAGTCTACTCATAATCTCCTCCATTCACAGGGGTATTGCCCCGATAGCAAAAAATAGTCTCAATGACGCGATTATATCATATGAGAAAAAATTTGAAAAGAAATGATAATTTATTATCATTACAATAAAAATGTTATAATAATAACAATTTGCAAAAGAAAGCAGGAAGAGAGTATTAATTTATAAAAAAGACAGAAAAAACCACATCAAATGATAAAATATCATCGATAAATGTGGTTTTTCTTTGCATTTTCTTCAAAAATGTATAGCAAAATATTTTGAAAAAGTATTAGAAAAAATAGTGCTTACAAAAGAAAGCCGCCAGATTGTAATCTTTTTTTAACAATCGGTCCAGCAAGGACAACGAGAATGATTTTCACAAGGTCACCAGGGATATATGGAATTACTCCGCCGAGCAATGCCTGGTAAAAGGTAAGGTGTGCCTCGATGGCAAGCCATGCCGTACCAAAAATGTAAGCAACAATAGTACCGATGGCAAGACCGACAATCTGCATACCGTGGTTAGAAAACTTTTCAAAAGCAAATCCACAGATGATTGCCATTGGAATAAATCCGATCAGGTATCCGCCAGTAGGTCCTAAAAGCTTTGCAAAACCAGAACTAAAACCGGAGAAAACAGGGAGTCCTGCAATACCAATAAGAAGATAGATCAGATAACTTATTGTTCCAAACTTCCAGCCAAGCAGACATACAGTCAGGTAAATTGCCAGATTTGTTAAAGAAATCGGAACGGGGCTGATCGGAATCGGGATGGAGAGTGGTCCTAAAATACAGGTGATGGCAGCCATAACAGCGATGAGTGTCATCTGGAATGTTGTAAAAGATTTTTTCTTTGTAGTAGTAATAGCAGACATGATAATTTCCTCTCTAAAATGTATTGTTAAAAATAAAACTGGCTCCATTATAAAAGAAGTAGAACAAATTGTCAACCTGAAATAAAAAATAAGTTAACAATGCTTTTCTGATTGACAGGGAGACGCTCCCAAAGAGGGAATAGCACCTATATCTGTGACTTTAGTCGTGGCAGTTTGGATACTCGCTCCACACGCTTGTGTCCGAACCTTGCTCCAAGACCACAGATATAAGTTTATCCCCTCTTTGGGAGCTGACTTTGGCCTCTCTTTCGCCACACAAGTAAATTTTTTTCAAAAAACTGGTATTTTGCACAAATATATTGACATTTTTGTGTTTTTTGTAAAATTAAAAATGGGACTAAAAGTATCAAAAAAAGGGGAGAGAGAAAGTATGAAGCAACGATTTTTAAGTATTTTTCTTGTGTTAGCCTTAATCATTCCATTCTTTCCGCAGGTAACTTTACCAGCGAAAGCAGCGGAAACGACAGCAAAAACGCAGGATGAGAACAGTAATGACAGAGATCATAAAGAAGGTTCCATTGGAAGCATAACAGACGGAACTCGGACAGGTAAAAAAGAGGAAGGGAACAAAAACGGATTTACCATTATGGATACGGCACCTGTCGATGCAAAGGGCGAAGGGCAGAAGCGCTATGTGGCTGTTCTTGGCTACTGGCTTGGAGGAAAGCGTCTGGAGCTTTATATTGCAGATAAAGACGGAAACAGAGTAAGTAATACTTATGCTATTGGAGGGGAAAAAACGCTTGATTATCTGGAACAAGCAGATGCATTTGAAGATACAGGATTTGTTTCTGTAGCAGCAGGCGATTTTAACGGAGATGGAAAGGATACAGTTATAGCCTATGCTCCGTTGATGGAATCGGACAGTGAACAGCCTCAGTTGTGGGAGTTCTCTATCGGAAGTAATATGCAGTTAGAGAAAACAGGAACTGTCTGCAATATATTTGATATTTTAGGTACAGGGAATATAGCAACAAAACATTCAAATAACGGAAAAGTATTCAGAAATACACCAGTTGTTCAGATGACAACAGCAGATACAGACAAAGATAGCGTAGATGAGCTTGTTGTCACAGCAGGAATGAATAATACGAAGGCGGATGTAAATAACCGCCAGTCGAGAATGTTTATTTATGATAATATCACAGAGGAAGAAAAGTCTTACTGGAATAAAACTTTTGAGTTAGATACCAAAGGATATAATAATGGTAATCAGAGACTCCGCTGGGCATCTTCTTCTGTAGGTAATCTTGTTATGACCGGCAGCGGTGCGGACTATCCGGAGATTATCACAGCAGGATGGGTAGATAAGAAAACAAATAAAGATGCAGATCTGACCCATGATATCGGTGCATATGTAACATCTTGTAGTAAAACAACTAAAAAAGGTAATTCTGCAATAGGAACGTATGCGAAAAGTGAAGTACCAGCAATAGGAAGTAATGGACAGCCGCAGGTCAGTGGATTTACAAAGGATGGACATTACAGAGATAATGTGCAGTCCCTGGTCGTTGTAGATACCTTTGCTGCAGATGGTGTGAACGCAGCAGCCTCTGTACTGATTATGGATACGATATATACCTATGAAGCAGGGAAGGGCCTTAATCAGGAATTCCGTATGGATTATTTTAATCACAGTGATAATGGAATTGGTAGCTCTATTATTACAAATGGATTGGTACAGGATGCAGTATCCGGTAATTTTTCCGGCAATGAAGAAGGCAAAGAGCAGATTGTATTTACAACCTGCCAGAAACGTGCATCTCGTAACCAGTATTTCTATAAGACCTACACATACAAAAAGACAGGTAAATCTTCCTGGAAGTGTGACTCAACAGGATATCGTATTAGTAAGAAGGGGAATGCGTACACATCTTTATGTGCACCAGATATTGACTCAGACAGTACGATTGCAAGAATTAAAGACGTATCTTTAACATATACAGAGCCGGAAGTGCTTGCACTTCTTGAATCAACTCCATATTTTTCTGAGGTAGACGAGGGAGATATCGGCAATAGTGAAACAGCTTATGGTAAGGAAAATGGAGAGGGAGATTCTGTGTCAACAGCAGAGGGACTTACCACGAATATCGTAGCTGGTTTTGAGTGGTCTGTTGATGATATCTGTGCCGGCTTTGTATGCGGTGCCGGCTTTGAGACGAGTGTAGAACAGGGATATACCTGGGAGACTGCTACGAGTACGACAAAGAAATTTTCCTTAAATTACTCCAATGATACGGGAGAAAATCAGGTTATTGTTTACAGAAGACCGGTTACAACATATCGGTATGAAATTAAAGGAACAAAAGATACGATGGTACTTGCGAGACAGGGTACTCTGCTGACAAGTATGCTTCCGGTGGATGAGTATAATGAGGCAGCTCAAAGCTATGAACTGGAAGAAATCGCAGATGGAACACTTGCCACACCGGGCAATCCATTCTCTTACCGTTCAAGTACAGCGGGTCTTAATAATGTGGCAGAAAGCAAAATAACTACCCAGTATGGAAAGGAAGGAACGGTAACACAGGAATTTTCAACAGAGACAGAACAGGAAAAGACATTTACCTATGACCTGAATGCTTCGTTTACTGCTTATGGACTTGTATTTGGAGTAAAAGCAGGCGGCGGTGCCGGTACAACTTATTCGGAATCGCAGTCTACGATTAATACAGAGGCGATTACAAAGACGGGTGCAGTTACAGGTAAACAGGTAGAAGGTTATGATTTTAACTGGAAATTTGCACATTGGACAACAAAGGTAAATGGTACAGAAATACCGGTTCTTGGTTATGTGCTTACAAATGTTATCGCACCTCCGTCTCCACCGGAAAATCTGGCAGTAGAGAGTGTAACATCTGATTCTGCGAAGATTACATGGGATGCAGGAGAAAGAGGAGCTGATGAATATCGTATTTATCAGATTTATTCTGATGGAAGTGATATTCAGATCGGAACAGTCGATGGAACAGAGAGTACATACGAAGTTACAGGATTAAAACCAGATACATCCTATACTTATGCAATCAAGGCTTATAAAGAAGGAAAGAAAGGAGATGCAATCTCCGGAGAATCCGTTTTCAGTGAGAAGCTTATCGTTACGACACTTCCGGAGAAGATGGGAACCGTCACAATTACTAATCCGGAAGATACAAGTGTAAAGATTGGTGGAAGTGCTGTATTTAAGGCAGATCTGTCCAGTACGGCTTCTGATTACAGAGCAACTAATTACAAATGGCAGCGAAGAGAAAAAGGTGGTAAATGGCAGACAATTGACGGAGCAAACGGAAAGATCGTTAGTGCAGTGGCAGGAAAGGTAGATCAGATTGCCAATATTGAAACTGGATTTGTCCTTGCTTCCGGAGCAACGGTAGATATTACAGCACAGCCGGATACCGGATATAAGGTAAGCTGCTGGAAAGTAAATGGAAAGGCTGTAGACGGAGAAAATGGTGATACATTTACATTTACTGTTCCAAGTGGTGCAAAAGAGATACCAGAAGTTGCTTCTTATAAAGTAGAGGCAGTTTGTGAGAAAGACCAGTTTACATTAACCTATGCACAGCCTTCTAATGGAACGCTCACAGCAAGGGGAGCGGCAGGCGAAGTTGCAAGTGGCGATAAAGTAAATGGCGATGAAAAATATACATTTACTGTGAAACCGGATGCAGACTATATCGTTGAAAGCTGGAAAGTAGACGGTCAGGTAATTGACAGCTACAGCACTTCCTATGAAGTGACAGTAAAGAAGAATACAGAAGTTTCTGTACAGCTTGTTCCTGCATCTTATAAAGTAACTTATAAAGTAAACAATGAGCAGGGTAAACTTCTTGTTGGTAAAGATACAGAGGAAAAGACCGATGGAGAAATTTCAGCAGCATATGGAACAAGTATCAAGTTTACTGCAGTATCCAATAAATTCTGTCATATCAAAGGCTGGAAGCTTGATGGAACAGAAGTCACAGATACGACAAAGGAAAGAAGACTGCCTATACAGATAAGAAGCGTACGCCGGGAACGGTATACAGATATCTTGTAAAAGCATATGGTGTATCTTTAAATAAAAAAGTAATTTATGGACAGGTATCTAATTGTGCATCTGCTGTTACAAAGCCGCAGACTCCAAAGATTACATCTGTAAAGAAAGCTGGAACGACAAAGGCAGCAATTCAGCTTAAAACAGAACGTAATGTTAAAGGATATCAACTCTATGAGTACATGTGGCAGACGAAGAAGTTTAAACTTGTTGGAAAGATTGAGGGTAAAAAATATTATAAGTATGACAGTAAAAAGAAGAAATTTACCCGCGATAGAAAGTCTAAAGTTGTACAAAATGCAAAGAAAAAGACAATTTCTGTAAAGATCACAACAAACAATGTAAACTTCAAACGTTACAGAAGATATCGTTTCAAAGTACGTTCTTATGTAAAGTATAATGGCAAGCAAATTTTCAGTAAGCTTTCTAAACAAAAGATTGTAACTCGTTAAACAGGAAATATGATCTGCGTTTAAACTAAAAGAGACTTCCCGGAAGGTTCGGATGCCTCCTCCTTCCGGGAAGTCCTTTTTGTCTTTACAAATAGATAAATATGTGGTTTGTGAGAAGCATATTCTTTCTTGACTGCATGGCAAAATCAGCCTATTATAAGAGTTAGAAAAGGCAGATATCTTTTTACTTTTTTTATAAATATATCTGCAGGTGTTGGAGGAAAATGTAGTATGGAAGGCAAAAGACTGACAAGTTATGCGATGGAAGAATTAGAATGTCCAAAGTGCGGGCATAAGCATTCCCTTAAAAAGTATAAGGTTATTAATGTAACAGAGAATTAAAAGAAGAAATTATGAAGAACAGGCTGTACCAGTTTAGCTGTGAAGAATGTGAGTATATGGCACCGCTTACATATGACAGTTTATATGTGGATAGCCAAAGAAATATTATGATTTACATGGCACCGGTCATGAATGCAGAGATTAAAGCAGAGATTGCGGAGCTTGAACGGGAAAAGGGTATAGATAAACGTCTTGTAGATAATATTAATGATTTAAAAGAAAAGATTATGATTGCCGATAATCATTTAGATGATCGTGTGATTGAGATTATCAAAATCATGTATATTGACCAGATGAAAAAGGAAATGGAAGACGACACACTTTTGAATATTCTTTTTGATTATAATAGAGATAACTATTGTTTTTTAGTCTTTTTCCAGAAAAAAGGAATAGGGAAGATTCCGCTGACAAGAGAGTTTTACCGTCAGGTGGAGGACAAGTACAAAGATGCAATTAAAGAACATTCTATGGACAGCTTTATGAAAGTAGATATGGAATGGGCAGGAAAGATTCTTTTTAAAAACCACAATAAATTTAATTAAAAACAATTGATTAAAAAGAAGTAAAAAGTTCTTGCACTCTACATACTGTTATGGTATAATAAGAACGCTGTTTGAAATAAGATAACTATTGAATATAATTAATTAATGAAACATATATTGGAAGAGGTGAATAAGATGCGCGAGGGAATCCATCCAAATTACTATCAGGCAAAGGTTGTATGTAACTGCGGTAACGAATTCGTTACAGGTTCTACTAAAGAAGACATCCATGTAGAAATTTGTTCTAAATGTCATTCATTCTACACAGGACAGCAGAAAGCTGCTAAGGCTCGTGGACGTATTGACAAGTTCAATCGTAAATATGGCATGAATCAGAATTAATAACCGTAAGGTTTTAAATTAGGCGGCGGTGCAATGTATCACAGAGAATGTTGTGATGTTGTACCGTCGCCTAATTTTGGTTATACCAGATGTGAGATGACACACATCTTGCAGCAAGAATGCGAGGCATTCTTGAAAGGAGGTGCTCTTTGAAAAAGACAAGTATTGGAGGACAGGCAGTAATGGAAGGGGTCATGATGAAGAATCTTGACCGTTATGCAGTTGCTGTTCGGAAACCAGATCATGAAATAGAAGTAATGACGGACGAGTATAAAAGCCTGGGAAGTCGTTATGCGGTTCTTGGCTTACCAATCATACGTGGAGTTGTTAACTTTGGAGAGTCTTTATATATAGGATTAAAAACATTATCCTATTCTTCTTCTTTTTATGAGGAAGAGGATTATGAGCCGGGAAAAGTGGAACAGTTTTTTACAAAAATTTTTGGAGATAAGTTAGAAAGCGTTCTGATGGGAATCACAATGGTCATTTCTGTTATATTGGCGCTTGGAATTTTTATGGTACTTCCATTTTTCCTTACGAATCTGATGAAAGGATTTCTGCCATCTTACAGTATACGTACCCTGGTTGAAG
>ENA-OPDW01001783-OPDW01001783.1-human-gut-metagenome-genome-assembly--contig:-NODE-1783-length-11018-cov-12.627201_pt1 | contig 11018 bp, 10 predicted proteins | sample MGYA00241264_ERZ501508 | MGnify/ENA primary metagenome ERZ501508 (study PRJEB25962, sample SAMEA2042575) | human gut metagenome | biome: human gut; feature: human-associated habitat; material: faeces...
CCCAGCATAGCTCCATAAGAAATCATTTGAGCCTGTCCCATATAAAAATGGTACTGTTCTTCTATCATTTCCTTTTCGCTCTCCAGTTGGAAATATCGGTGCACTGCCTTATGCTCTTCTGTCGTTAGGCTGATTGACTCTTTCGACTCCATAAATGTTTCTATCACTGGATACTTCTCTGTAAGTTGCAGTATTTTCCTTTGCAGTCTCTGGTATTCCGCATTGTGCTTTTTCAGATAGGTGCATACCTGTTCTCCTATCCGTATCCCCAGGCACTGCTCGTTCCAGATGATATCTGGCTGTGTTGTCATATCGGTTTCTCCCTTCTGTGTAGTTTCTTCTATTCCAAGCACAAGACTATACCACACTTCTGGGAGAAAGCTATTCAGCAAATCTACTGAAATGACCGGGCAGATACTGTGCAATCTGTTCTTTCGCTATAATAAAAAATGGCATGGAAGAACCTTATTCTTTCATACCTACTACAGATTTCTATATTTAACTAGATACACATCTTTTTCTATTAGTTGTGTATCGTGTACCTATTTATCATAAAAAACAAACTGTATACACTTCATACACCATTATAAACTGTACTCCATTTTACCACATGCATCCTGATATATATACAACATATCACACCATTTAAACACGAAAAAATATGCAACAAACAGCAGCACCATATCTATTCCAAACATATTTTTTTTTCCAACCCAGAGTTGCATAAACGGCTGATACAAACACATGAGAAAAACTGTACACCATGACACAATCAAAACATATATAAAATTAAACTTCTTGAATTCTTTATAGTTAGTCTTTACATCATTCAAAGCAATTTCGTTTCCTATTGATGGAATCATTGCCTGCTGTATTACTGCAAAAAAACCATTCAATGCCGTAAAAATATAATAATAATTCTGATATAAAGCCAACTGTGTCAATCCCAGAAAGCTGGAAATTACAAGAGTATCAACTGATGATAAAACTATTCCTCCTATTTTTTGGAAAACCATTCCACCAACTTTCACCTTAATGTCGTTTAGTTCATGTTTGTCCAAATCACCAGTACATTTATATTGTGGAAACATCTTATCAGTGACAAAGCCCACAAGAATGTTATTAAATAGTGTTGTTAATGGAAGAATTACTGCATACATATAATAGTTCTTTGTAGTAACCATTAAGACGATCTGAACTATTCCTGATATCAACTGCAATATCATAGCAATCTTACTGACTATATCAACTCTCTGTGACGCAGTAAGCAAAGACTGCTTGTACGCATACATAAAATATCCAATGACATTGTTTAATAAATATATACCAAACAATATATATATATTTATGTCTGCTGGAACATCACCTTTTATCAACAACTTTATAAAAGGCATTATAATAATTCCAACACCAAAAATAACACTACCTATAATTCTATAGGTCTTTCTATAAAAATTAAGTAGCTGGCATATTTTCTTATCATCATTTTCTGCCATTGGCTTATACATACTGAATACAAGAGCAGAGCCTATTCCTAACTCAGCAAAACTCAACACCTGCAGTACTGAAGAGAAAAGACTACCTAAACCAACATATTCCATTCCCATCACGTAGATCATTACTGTTCTGGTTGCAAAAGGAAGAATAATGGCTATTACTTTATTAATAATTCCCCATATTATACTTCTAGATGCACTTTTAGTTCTACTTTCACTCATTATTTAATAACTCCTTTATTTAACAGCTCTCGTAACACCAACTTCATAATAAAGAAATAGATTTATCTAAAAATATTTATTCCTATTTAAGCATAACTTTTAATAATATTAATTGCCGACTTCAAATCATCATTTTCTAAGCCTAATTCCGCTAAATTAATCACTATAAAATCACCATCCCCAAGAGCATCATCAATTAATAAATTTGATATATATTCTATCATTTTTATCCTTCCACATCTTGATTGTGGAAAAGGAATATCTGTATTTTCTAACCTAACTAATAACGTAATAGCTGAATTTTTCTTCATTTTAACTATATTATCATTCATATTGATTTACCTCGCTTAATAAATTCTCAATATTATAGTTTGAAATATCATAATATTCTTCCAGTAATCTAGAAAGTATTTTATCAAATCCTACATATGCCATTCCTCTAATTATATCTTGAAATCTTGTAGAATTGACAGATATTCCAAATGATAATATAGGCACTTCATAATTTTCATAATCTTTTGTATACCTATAAATATTACATTCAACATTAGGAGCAATTGTAATAAAATCAATCCAATCGTTTTTACTCTTGTGTGTATTGAATGATGGATTTAATGAACAAAGTAATGTTCTCTTTTCAAAAAAACTCTTTTCAATCATAGAATGATTATATTTTATATCAGACAAATCTGTAGAGTCACCACTCAAACACAATATTTTACTATTTTGCTTAGTTTTATAATGAGCGAATAACTTTTTATACTCTATTTTGTCTTTGATTAAACATCTTCTTCTGAAATGAACTCTTACTTTACTATCATTTTCAAACTCTTCTTCAGGAAACATTTTTTTAGATAACTGCATACAAAATTCACCTATAAAAGCATAAAATTGATCTTTAAGAAAGATTTCAGATTGCCTTGTTATAAAAGCATATAATTTATTAATTTCTATTCCATTTTCACCTATAAAAGAATCATCTCTTTCCTCATCCAAATATTTATTTAAATATTTAGAGGCCTGGCTTGTTTTCCTACTTATATTAGAAAACACATCTCCAATCATATTCAGATTTTTAATAACATCACAATTTTCTAAACCTTTAATCAGAGTGTCAAACTCTTCTCTACTCAATATATTGCTATCCACATATTCAGCTAATGATTTTTTTATATACTCATTAACCTGTTTAAAAAGAACCGTATCTATACGCATTTCTTCTAAAAACTTCATCATGTTAATACAAAAATCATTTAACTTATTGGAAATAACCTTAAGGCTATCTGCTGAATTGTATTTAGGATAAAATAATGGAATTTCGCTATTTTTAAAATACCAATTATTAAGCTCTAGAAATTTATGTACATATAATGGAAATACAATATTTCGTCCATTATATAACGAAGTGTCCTCTTCAAATGTCCCACTTCTGTCAGTAACATAAGATTTAACCTTAACAATTCCACTATCCATATTAATCTGATATAGTGAATATCGGTGTCCATTATCATTAATTTTCTGTTGCTGATCCCACCCCATACCTGTTACAAGTGTTGTAATTGAATGATTTTGATTATACCAATTATATGTTTCTTTTTCATGAATATGTCCTTGTAACATAATATTGGTATTAAGCCTATATTCATCAGTCATATATCTTGTTAAATATTTCTGTTCATTTTTAGTCAACCAATCACTTGGGTGATGCATCATAGCAATAGATAAGTCAGCTTTTTTCTTTATTTTTTGATATTCTGCCGTTAGCTCATCAAGCTGAAATCTTCCTAATCTAAGTTTTCCTTCATCCCCATTTCCAGTACTAGACCATGATGAATTTAAACATATAAAACATATGTTACTTGATCCTGTATTGACTAATCTTATGCCATAGGTGCTGTTTTTTTGAGTATTAACCTTAAAAATCGAAGTTTGAATTTTGTCAATAATATTTTTATACTCTTCAAATTGATTTTCAAAGTATATCCAGTCATTCTTTTTAAAATCAGACCAAAAAGCCTCATTGTTTTCATCAAATTCATTTTTTAATGTTAAATTTCCTCTTACTTTATCATGATTTCCAGGTGAACAAACAAAGTCGATTACTCTGTCTCCCAACTTTTCCTTTAAATCAGAAAAAAATTTAAGAATTGCTTCCTCAGCCTCAGCAAATCGCGCCTTTTCTACTAAATCGCCTGTAAAAACTATAATAATCTTATTATCATCTTTTGTAGTTTCTGCGATATGATCAATCATTCTTTGCAAAACAGTAGACAGGATTTGAGCATCACCATGAGGTACAATATGAAGATCTGATAAATGTAAAATTGTAAAACTATTATTATTTAAATTATTTTCCGACATACAAAAACAATTGCCTTTATCCTAAACTAACTTTTATTATTTTTCTAATACTCTATAATAATAAATTCAAATGTGAATTATCAATCACAATACCTTACTAATAATTTTATTTATCATCGTCCAGTATTTGCAACACATATTGTGTAAAACATAAGTTTCTGCTTGTATATGGTATCCACAGCGCTAATATAACAAAATAAGCAGCATCTAATATATATACAATCCAAACAATATTTAAAAGAAAGCCATTACATTTTTCTGTTGATTTAACAAATAATGAGATTGCACTTAAAAGTAAACTGACTCCTGAGAATCCAGCAACAATCAAATCCTTAACCAATACCCCCCTTTTTAATGTTTCCATATCTCTTTCAAGCTCAAATTTTAAAAGCTTTTGTTCCTCTAAATCTAATTCACCTATTAGATTTTTCATAATATTATACTTTTCTTTTCTTGTATACTTATATGTTTTTTCAGTTTCTTTTAGTGATTTTTTTATTCTTAAAATATTATCATTCATTTTCTTCCTTAACTCACTATCCTTTTCCATCCTGTATAATAAAATACATCCTCTAATCGTACCCATACATTCCTCAAACCTTGATATTTTTGTTATATATTTTACTGTTTTCTAACAAAGAAATCTATCTATTACAAAATATTTTTCAAATTTTTAATTTCCGAAAACTCTCTTTATTTCATCTTCAACATATTATCAATGTATCTTAAGGATTCTTGTCTCAATTCTTCAATATCATTTACTTGATAGCTTTCAATTATCGCTTCTACCTTCCCATTATAAATTCTGCTTTCAGTTCCAAATATATCCATTAAAGTTTGTATTCTATCAAACATACCTTCCATTCCATTTTCTTTCCTTCTAAAAACTAAAAATCTTTTATTATATATGATAGAAAAAACTGATGCATGGAATGAATCTGTAAATACATATTCAGCATTATGAACTAACCAAATAAAATTATCCGGTGTAATAAGCTGACTATTTAACGATTCAGGATCAAATGCGTTAACCAAAGCTAAGCCTCTTTTCTTGGCAAAATTAGATATATCTTCTTTTGCGTCCATATTTCCAAGAAAATATACCAATACATATTTTCCATTTATATTATTTTTCGGCTTTTTTTCTATAATTTCCCATTCATTACGTTCTAATAAAATAGTTGGATCCAAAACTAACTTTGCATCTTTTCCAGTAATAGTTTTTATTAACTCAATTCCTTTATTCTCTCTAGAAGATAAATATTTGATTCCAGATAATCCCTCTCGGTGAAATTCTAAATCTTGTTGTGGAAAATCATCAAATCCAAAACTAGGAGCATATGACCCTCTCTTATCTTTATCTATAAATTCCAAATAAAAATATCTTAATTCATATTCACTATTATACCAATTGTGCCAAACCTGATCGCTTCCAGTAATAGCAAGGTCATACTGATCCCATCTTTTTTCAAAAGTTTCATCAAAATTTATTTTAAATTGATTACTTATATATTTACCATCAAATGCTTTAAATGCTTCTTTTCTTCTAAATCTTATGTAATTAACTTTGAAACGCTCAAATTTCAACTTACCCAAAAATATCTTACATATCAATTTACACTTTTTAAATATGTCATCTATTTCATAATTATCGTCATAATAAGGATTCCATACATCACAATTTCGTTTTTGTAATACTTTTTGTAATGCGTAATTTTGTAGCCGATTGCCAATATTATCACCTTGAAGAGTTACAAGTAATACCTTTGTTTTTTCCTTCAATTAAAACCTTACCTCCAATTAATAATAATTTAATTTTATGTTTGATATCATATGAAAATAGACAAATAATATAACTTAAAATATACTTTTTTGTATCACTGTATAAGTTATTATATATCTCCATATTTTCTTTAACATAAGAACTTCCTATATTTTCCACAACAATCCGAAAAATTGCAGCCTTGATATACCATTTTTCTTTACAACGCATACCAGGCAGGCTAAGCATTTTTTCCAAAGCATTTACATACTTTAATTTATTATTTTCATCAAACAATTTCTGAAAATTATTTGTAGCACTATTTATATTTTCCACGTAGTTATAGCCCGGTTCTTTTGATAAATAAATCTTTATATTCTTATTATCATTTAATATTTCAACGTTAAAATAACCATCTTCTAAATATGATAATTCATCTGAGAACCTATGTTGTTCTATTAATTCTTTTTTAAAAAATTTATTCCAAACACTTCCCATTACGCATGGATTACAAACAACATTATCAATTGCCTCATAACTATTAATTATTCTTTCCTTTTTTACCGAACGTAATGTATGAGCACCATTATTAACTATATAAAGTGCCATATATACTATATCAATTTCATACTGTTCAAATATTTTAGATACTTTTTTCAAGCAATTTGGCTCATAATAATCATCAGCATCGCAAAAGCCAATTATATCACCATATGCTTTATCCAATCCTATATTTCTTGCATTCGATACTCCAGATAATTTGCTTTGATAATACTCGACACAATTATATTTTTGTGATAGAATTTCACATTCATTTGCTGAGCGATCCGAAGAACCATTCTCGATTAAAATCACTTGTAAATCAACATTCTGACTAACTACGCTTTCTACACATCTTGTAATCGTTGATTCAGCATTATGTACGGGTACAATAATAGAATATTTCATAGAATTTCCTTCGTTTATTTAAATAATTTTCCTTTACTTTGTAATTTTTGCTTGATAATCGACCATTTTCCTGTAGTAATCCATTCCCAATAATATGACCCTGTCATATAAATCTTACTCAAACGAATACCAATTTTTCCATCAATAGTATTTCTTATTTTTACGTTCCTAGCTCTTCTTCTTTTCATGCGTTCATCAAGCCAAGATGCATCATACCAATGTATAGTATAACTATTCTCTGTAACATTCAATTTTCCTGTCTCATATTCCATGGGACAAAAATATTCTGATGGATATATCATAATATCCGCAATTTTTTGAATAGTATTACACTCCTCAAAACCATGTTCCTTCAAAATATTTGTTATACGATCCACAACTGTTTCGTAATTATTACTTCCATCACTATTCAAGAAATGAGACTTATGATAATTCTCCAAAATTTCTTTGTATAAGCCAAGACCAGGCTCTGCCCCAAGTCCTAAACCAGAATTACATTTATCAGCTCTTTCACATCCCATAAATGCACCATTCTTTATAATATCAGACATATCTTTTATCACTTCTACATCAGTATCAAAGTAAATTCCTCCATAAGTATATAAAATCCAAAAACGAGCATAGTCACTAACAAATGCCCATTTTTTTGCTTCATACGCTTCCTTAACATAGGTACAACAATTCAAATCAAAGTTACTTTCGTTCCATTCTTTTATTTTATAGTCGGGTAAATACATCTTCCAGGATTCTATGCACTTTTGTGCTAATTCTGGCAAAGGATTCCCCCCAAACCAACAATAATGTATTATCTTAGGAATCATACTTTTTCTCCTTTTTTAAATTCACTACCATACTATTTTTATTAAGTCCCAAGAAAAGAAAAACAAAATTTTTTCCAATAAAGTACATAGTTCCTTCATACATAGACCAAATCATAAATACAATTATTATAATTCCCCAAACTACTTCTTCTTCCTTTTTTACTTCTTTTAATATTGTTTGAATTATATAAAAATAAGTTAAAAAGCCAACAATACCATACTCTAGAAGTACCATAACCTGACCATTATCTAAGGAATAATATTGGTACTGATTCCAAATACTAGTATCTATTGCCTTTCCAAATATTGTAATCGGATAAACCAATAAACTTCTATATGCAAGACCGATTCTGCCATTAAAAAAGCCATCATTAATGAGTCCCGATATAGCTGATGTTCCATTATCCCTAGCATAAATAAACATGCAAAAAATCAGTGCTCCCAAAATTGCCCAATATGCAAAAGGAAGAAATTTCAATATTATTTTCTTGATAATATTCATTTTTGACATTCCAATAAGAATGATTGCAAAAATCCCCAAAAAAAACGATGATCTTCCTTTTGAAAGAACAAAAAGTAAAATCTCACACATCAACGAAACTATATAATGTCTAGTCTTTAACTTATCTTTATTCAAACATAAATAGAGCAGAATAATTGATGTTCCTTGTGCCGCCAACATATTAGGATGAGTAAAGCCTAGCGAAACTCCATCCGTAATATATGAACCCTTATTAATGTTCACCCCACCCATATCCAATACTCCTAACAAAGAGAAAATCACAATGATTCCAAACAGTATTGTCTCTTCTTTTAGTATCATTTTTAATATTATTTCCAGATAATTATTTGGCATAAGAATTATCGCTAACACTGTCATCAATAAACCTGAAAATCCGCTAGATACATAACATAAAATACCTATTAAAACTAAAAAACTGTTTCTTATCAACTCTTTATTCGAATATTTTCTGATAACGATATATATTATTGCCACAAGTAACGCACTATATTGAATTACATCATGAAATAAACTATTATTAACATTCGGAATTGATGTTGCCTCTAACATATACATTGCAATCAATAAAAAAATAAATATTTTATATAATGATTCTATATTAAATTTTACTCTCAAAATATTCCTCCATATTTATTCAGCAATTTATATTATATTTCTTATTTTCAATACCAAAATAATTAAATTGAATAATCTTGCCTTTAAAAATTTTAATAATATATAATGATCAATTTGCAATTTTTCTTTTACATCTAAAAGATACTTCAAATTATCCTCTAACATAGAATCATCTCGTATTTTTTTTAAATACCGCCTTTGTTCATTAATTGATTCCCATTTATTATACCGTGACTGTGTAATTGCCCTTCCAGATGTTTGCAATACTTTTATTGCAAACAGTTCATCAAAATCATTCAAATTCCATTTATTCTTTTCTATCTTTATCTGATCAAATATACGTTTGAATGTAAAATAATAATTGCTATCAAATTTAGCAGTCATTCCAGAGCCACATCTATAGTCATATAATGGTTCGTTTAAATAAACAAATGTATTTGCATTAGAATAAAATTCCAACGATTGTAATGTATCTTCCCCTGTACTCAATCTACCATATTCACTATAATCTTGCTTTATATCAATACAAATTCGTTTAACTATTTTCCCGCACATACTAACCACACTATGTCCCATTAAATATTCACGAAGGACTTTTTCCTTTGATATCAAACAATCTTTCTTATCCGAAAAAATATTCTCATATGATATAGTTTTATTCTTTCCATCATAGCTATAATGATTAAAAATAATCACATCCGGATTTTCATATTTATTTATTATTCCTTGTACAGAAGTAAGCATACCTCTCTCTAATAAATCATCTGAGTCACAATTAACAATAAACTCACCTGATGCCATTTGAAATCCATATCGCCTTGTGGCTAACAGCCCCTGGTTTTCTTTATGAAAAGTCTTAACCAATGTTGGAAATTTAATCATATATTCATCACATATTTTACCGCTATTATCTGTAGAGCCATCATCTATTAATAGTATTTCACAGTCATTATTAATAGAATCTAACTGTTGTAATATAGACTGCATGCATTCATCCAAATATTTTTCTACATTATATACAGGAATCACTATACTGAATAACATATAACTTCACCTAAAATCTTTCTCTTTTAATCATAAAGGCCCAAATTAAAGATATATTCATCTATATATTTTCCACCATTCAATGCATAGCTAAATTTAGAACCTTGTGTTATTGAACTTATCAAATACTTACACTTAGACAGCAAAATCATCTTTACCAAATATCTTTGCCCACGTAATTTTTTGTTAACCTCTAAGACATTTGATTTACTAAGAACATCCTTTCCATCATAATTGTATATGAACGAATCATATGAAACCGTCCTTATAGACTTTCCAAATTTACTTACTAATGAATCATAGATTTCTCCATCTTCAGTAACTAAAAAAATCGGTGCATTATATTTATTAACAAACCTAATTATTTGTTCTTCCACCTGTCTAACGTTTGGTTGAATATATTCACCCGAAGGTTTCAGCCTAACATAGTCAGTTCCCCTAACATATACTCCTATACATTTATCAATATCTATGTTTTGTGCCTCGGCCTCAACTGCCTTTAAAACTTCATTACTAAATCTAAGATTATTAAATAACAGATCATAACTCTTTTTTTCAATTTCTTTGTCAAAGAAAATATCTTTTTCAAATAATCCTAATGGATTAATATTATTAAATGTCCATCCCGACAAATAAACATTCTTACACGAATAAACCTCTTCTTCAGTAATCTCTGATGGTTGCACAAAAAAATATTCCCACACATTATCTATCCCATTGTAATATTGAGTCATATAATTTTTCCAATCTACATATGGTATATAACCTTTTTGTTTTGCATAATCTATATATATCACCTGTTTATGAATTAAAGAAAGTAAACCCTCCACTCCATCCTGATAATCAGGTTTTATTAAATATATAATTTTATTCTCATTATATTCTCCAAAACTCTTTTTCTTTTGTAGGACATCCCTTCTAGCTATACAATAATATAAATATTTAAGTTTATATCCCCAAAATCTATGTTTACGTTGAAATTTTAATCCATTCGGCATAATCTAATTTCTTCCATTTTTCTTTTTTATACTTAAACAACATTTTAATTTCTAAATTATTACCAGTTATATGATTAACTACTAAAAAGCAATATTTCTATACTCCTCTCTATAATTAAAGAATATAGTGAATTATGTCCTCTAATCCAGAACAAAACTTCTCATTATTACCACTTGTATGATAATTAGGAAGTTAATTATCACACGTTCCCTTTCTTTTAATATCGT
>ENA-OPDW01001797-OPDW01001797.1-human-gut-metagenome-genome-assembly--contig:-NODE-1797-length-10911-cov-5.952377_pt1 | contig 10911 bp, 9 predicted proteins | sample MGYA00241264_ERZ501508 | MGnify/ENA primary metagenome ERZ501508 (study PRJEB25962, sample SAMEA2042575) | human gut metagenome | biome: human gut; feature: human-associated habitat; material: faeces...
TGCCCATTCCGCCATATCCGATCAGTCCGTAAACTACTTTGTTTTCCCTCATTTTACACCTCCATATATAATTATCATAACGTTACTGTTCACTCTGTGCCCAGTAGCACGCTTCGCGATGTACAGAATTTATACGAATCGCATAAATCTTTGCGAACAACTATCAACTATCTTATGTTTTCTCAGATCCGGTAAAATCCTGCTGACTGTGCCGGAACAGTTATTTTCCCATTTTTAGCCTCTGCGGCTGCGCCAAAGTTATAGATTGCTTCTTTTGGCTCTGCATCGCATGCAAATGTTTTTGCCTCTGCGGCTGCATTGATGATCACGAGGATCTTCTCATCACCGGCTTCACGGATGTATGCCAGCGGATATGCATTCTTTTCTGCATAAACAAAAGTGATCTTTCCTCGGCTCTGCAGAGCTTTGTGACTCTGACGGATCCGGATCAGTTTTTTCACTTCATGATACAGAGAATCCGGAGCTGCCATCTCTTTCTTTGCTGTTGGCCGATCTTTATCCGGATCCATGGCAATATACAGATCACTTGCCGGTGCACTGGAGAAACCTGCGTTGGTGCTGTCATCCCACTGCATCGGAGAACGAGAACCAGTACGGTTGTAACCGCCTTCTACAGATTTCAGTCCTTCTACATAACGCATACCGATTTCATCGCCATAATAGATAAATGGCGCACCTGGCATAGACAGGATAAATGCAAAGGCCACTTTCAATTCATCACCGTGGAGATGGCGTGCCAGACGGTCTACATCATGGTTTCCTGAAAACATACACATCAGACCTTTGCCGGCTGTCTTTTCACAGTTTTCTTTATAGGATTCTACGAAATCATAGATATTTCCTTTTGCACGGGATGAAAAATACGGCTCTTTGCAGCGGAACAGATCGTTGGAATGTGAAGTACCAAACTCCAGCAGAAAGTCCATGTGGAATCCTCCCTCCAGAGATCTCTGTGGATCACCCCATTCAGATACCATTGCTGCATCCGGAAATTCTTTATCAAGGAATTCTCTGATCTGTTTCCATACGCGGATGGTCCCTTTTTTCTCCGGATCATTTTTCACCAGAGATTCTGCCATATCTACCCGGAAGCCATCACAGCCCATACCCAGCCAGAATCTCATTACATCTTCCATTGCTGCGATAGTTGCCTGTGGTCCTTCATCGTCGATCGACTGCTGCCACGGTTTCTCCGGATCCGGCTGATAGAAACCATAGTTTAATGCCGGCTGATTGGAGAAGAAGTTGACAGCCACCGCACCGTCACGCTCAGAGATACCTCTCAGAGAGCCGCCGAAGCTGACCTCCGGTGATTCCCATACTTTATCGGTCCAGATATAACGGTCGGTATATGGGTTCTTATCCGCTTTCATGGATTCGATGAACCATGGGTGTTCTATAGAAGTATGTCCCGGCACCAGATCCAGCAGTACATGAATTCCTTTTTTATGCGCTTCTTCAAATAACTGTTTCAGATCTTCGTTGGTTCCGTAACGTGGAGCTACACGACAGTAATCTGCAACATCGTATCCTGCATCTCCGAACGGAGAGAGAAAACAAGGATTGATCCATAAAGCGTTACATCCAAGTTCTCTTATATAATCTAATTTTTCGATAATACCCTGAAAATCTCCGATGCCGTCCCCGTTAGTATCTTTAAATGACTGCGGATAGATTTCATAAAAAATTGCATCATCTAACCATTTTGACATTTTGTAAAACCCTCTTTCTTTCTGATGTTGTCTCGTTTCTCTATAACAACTACCTTCGCTTACCAGAATACTATTTATTTTCTTAGATTTCAAACAATATACTATTTATTTCTGATACTATTCTATTGTTTTTGTATAATGTTCTTGTGTTTCTTCTTATCCATATATTTTTTTTGGTTATTTTTATCCTGTATTTCATTTTCGAAAAATAATTTATATTATTTTGCACAGCAAAAAAGGGTTACTGATGCCACAGATTTTCATTCTGCAACATCATACCCTTCTCTGTTTTCCGTTGCAACACGTATCATTATATGATATATTACAACTGATTCTTTTATATTTCCCGGAAACAGTATTCTTTGCAATACTATCCTATGATTTTAATTATTCTGCCGGAGATATTTATTTTACGGAGGCGTATGTTATGAATCTTTATGCGATAAAAGAAAAGTGCCAACACGGATCCATTCAGGTTCCATACAGTTACTATGACTGCGGTATACCGGATTATTTTACGAGTGTACCGCTGCACTGGCACAGTGAAATGGAATTAAATTACATAAAATCTGGAAATGGTTTTTTCAAATACGAGGATCAGACCATCTCTGCCAAACCGGGAGACATCTTTCTGATCCAGCCCAACGTCCTTCATGCTATCATGTCGGATGAGCACAGCTCTTTTTTTTATGATACCATTGTTTTTCATCAGAATATGCTGGTGGGAAGTTACGATGACCGTTGTTATACAGATATTCTGCTGCCGATCTTTTCTTCCAGACGAAGAGTTCTGGTCCCTGTATCTCAGGAAACCCCGGGGTATCATGAACTCCATGATTCGGTCCGGACTATTATGCAGTGTGCGCACAAAAATCTTGCAACGTCGGATCTGTTGCTGAAAAGCGAGCTGCTCCGCTTATTTTATCTGCTGGCATCGACACCGGGACTCTGCACCGAACACACGGCTTCGACAGAATCCCGGCTGACCGAAACACTTCGGCCTGTTCTCACTTATATACAGAAACATCATTCCGAATCTGTTACCATAGAGCAGCTGGCAAAGATCGCTCATATGAGCAGCAGTTACTTTATGAGCTGTTTCAAACAGAATTTCGGTCTCGGAGCCATTGAATATCTGAATCAGGTACGTATCCGATCAGCATGCGACCTTCTGCGCAATACGGATCGCAGTATCTCCGACATTGCTTTCGATACCGGATTTCATAACCTTTCAAATTTCAATCGACAGTTTCGCACCAAGGTAGGATGTTCTCCTCAGACTTACCGAAAAGAATCCGTTCTTTCCTGATAGATCCAGTAAGTGATCATCAACATGATCCAGGCGCCGATCCAGGCAGATACTTCTGCCAGAGCAACACCACGAAAAGCCAGATATGGAGTCAGCAGCTTTACCATGACCACTCGAAGAGACACTTCCAGGACTCCTGAAAGCATCGGAACAAACGTATGTCCCATGCCCTGACACCCGTTGCGGAACACAAACAGCCATCCCAGAGGAAACAGACAGATGCCTGTAAACGCCAGAAAATCTCTTGTGTAAGAAATAATCGACGCATCATTCAACATGAAAGAAGTCAGAAACTCAGGAATACACAGCAACATCAAAGCCAGTGGAATATTTATCAGGATCGTCAGGATAACTCCTTCCCGGATACCGGTACGTATCCGCTCCTTTTTTCCGGCACCATAATTCTGTCCCACAAAAGTAAGAAGTGCCAGGCCCACTGTATTTGCCGGCTGTTCAAAAAGACTGAGGATCTTGGTGCATGCCGCATAGGCAGCCACATAGCTTGTTCCCATATTGTTGACAAATGTCTGCAACACCATTCCACCCACTGCAGTGACAGAATTCATAACGGCAACAGGCAGACCTTTCAATGTCAGTCTTTTGATGATCACACTCTGTGGTTTCCAGTCCGTTTTTTTCGGGATCAGATTTTTTTCCCTTCCTATGTAGTAACAGCAGTAAAGCGCAGACAGAACCTGTGCCAGAACAGTGGCTAACGCTGCGCCAAAAACACCCATATGCAGCGGAAAAACGAATAACAGATCCATCAGAACATTAGCAATGGCGGAAATTATCATTGCAACCAGAGGCACCCGGCTGTTTCCGACGGAACGCAGAAGTGTCATGGCAAAATTATTAAAAATTGTAATGGTGGTTCCCGCAAGAATTGTTCCGAAATATTGCAGTGTTTCCGTCATCAGATCTTCCGGTGTATGGAGAAATGTAAATAATTGCCGCATGAAGGCCAGACTTACCACTGTGATCACAATCCCAATAGCCAGACAGATCCAGACAGACATTGCCAGCTCCTTACGAAGTTTTTCATAATTGCCACTTCCAAAAGACTGAGAAATACAGATTCCCAATCCTCCTGTCAGCCCAATTGCGAAACCAATGATCAGAAAATGTACGGAACTGGTATTTCCGACTGCTGCAAGTGCCGTATCGCCAATTCCTTTTCCCACCACCATAGAGTCTGCAAAGCTGTATAACTGTTGAAACAGATTTCCTGCCAGGATCGGCAGAAAAAACTGTACCAGTAAACGCATGCAGTTTCCCTGCGTCATATCATTTGTCGTGTTCTTACCCATTATGTTACCTCCTGATGTCTAAACGGTACTCTCCAAATACCGTCTGCTTTTAGCCAGTATTTTACTACTGAAATGATACTTTTTCTATGACATTACTATTCTGTTTTGATACTATTCTATGATATTGAGGCAAAAGTCAGAGTGAACTGTAACATTTTCTATTCTGCAGGTGTTCCCATATAGTAGAATCCCTTGCATACGTCCAGATGAATCTGTTTGAATGTGCCGATCATATAAGCATCCCCCGGGAAATGTACCAGAAGATTATTGCCCATTCGTCCGGTTACCAGAGATGCATCCTGATCGTTGACACTCTCTACCAGAACTTCCTGTACCGTTCCCTCAAAACGGGAAGAACGTTCTCGTGCAATTTCCTGCACCTGCGCTAAAAGACGGTCAAAACGATCTTTTACAACCTCTTCCGGCACCTGATCCTCTTTGGCCGCTGCAGGTGTTCCGCTTCTTTTGGAATAAATAAAGGTAAATGCGCTGTCATATCCCACTTTTCCGACTACATCCATGGTCTCCAGAAAGTCTTCTTCTGTCTCTCCCGGAAATCCCACAATAATATCCGTCGTCAGAGAAATATCCGGCAATTTCTCACGAATCCGGTCAACCAGTGCCAGATAGGACTCTTTTGTATACCGACGGTTCATCTCTTTTAACACCCGGCTGCTGCCTGACTGCAGAGGCAGATGAAGATGCGGACAGATCTTTTTACTCTCAGCCATCACCTCGATCAGTTCATCGGACAGATCCTTTGGATGAGAGGTCATGAACCGGATTCTCTTCAGTCCTTCAATCTTTTCAATCTCTTTTAACAACTGTGCAAATGTAATCGGATGCTCCAGATTTTTTCCATAGGAATTTACATTCTGACCAAGCAGCATGACTTCCACCACACCGTCCGCTACCAGATGTTCGATCTCTCTTACGATATCTTCCGGATTCCGGCTTCGCTCACGGCCACGGACATACGGTACGATACAGTAACTGCAGAAGTTGTTGCACCCAAACATAATGTTGACACCGGATTTGAATTTGTATTTTCGATCTACCGGCAGGTCTTCCACGATCTGATCGGTATCCTCCCCGTAGAACTCTATTAACGATTTTCCCAAGGGGTTCACATATATACTCTCTTAACGATTACTTCTACACAATCCACTTTAACTCGCCTGAGAAGTAGTCCTTCAGTAGTTCCGTGGCACTATGACTGCCGTACTATGCCCAGTTCTGCGGCACTTTTACCTACACATTCGGTAGTCCGTTCACCCTGCCGTGGCATAAGAATAAAATTTTTATCATATGATTTTCTCCTTGTGTTATTGAAAGATTGTGTAATTTGAACCCTCTATGTTCTCAATCACTTAATGATATATTTTGTTCCTCTGCCTTTTCCTTCAACTGCAATCACACCCTTTTTCTCCATAGCTTTCAGTAATTGTGTTGTTTTTGATTTGCCAAATGGGACATATGGTGCAATTTCACTTATTGGTTTCAGCATCGTCTTACTTAAAAATTTGTAAATCACTTTTTCGTCTTCGGTTAAATTGACATTCGTTTCAAATATCGGTAGTACAATTTTTATAGCATTTTCTGACACTTCAAATTCTGGTTTTATCAAACTCTCTGCATACAGTTGTTTGATTCGTGTAATTCCTGTTCCAAATATCTCTACTAATCCCAGTCTGTAAAATACATTTGCAAGATTTCTATTTCTTAAAATAGATAGTTTACCTGATAAATATTCTTCTGCCGTTATTCCAGCCGGCAATCCACCAGGAGACACCACTTCTATTCTATCATCAAACATAGAAACTCTGGTGTGTGAATTAATATCCCATACCCTATGAATCAAAGCATTTGCAATTGCTTCTCTGAAAGCTGCTTCCGGTATTTTCTCTACCATCTTTCTGTCAGCCCCCTGTATTACTTCATATTGATAATAATCTCTAAATACAGCAAGTGCTTTTTCATATATTTCTAAAACCGATATATGTTCAAACGTTACTCTTTTTTGAATAATACTGATATTCTCACCGAACTTAACAATATCAATTCCTGAAAAATGATTTTTATCTGCCAAAAGTCCCGCTGCATTATTATAACCATTTATATTGTCATACAGGTTCAATGTCTTTAAAGTATCTTGATTGAAAGTTTCAATGTAAATATTTTCTTTCAGTTTACACTGTAAAATTTCAAAAGATAGCTCCTGATCTTTACAAGGTAATTCTTCGAAGCTAATATTTTTTCCATCTAATACAAGCCTTGAAAATTCCAATGTATCTACCTCTATCGTTGCTGTATCATTTCGTTTGTATGCTTTTGATTTATATAAATACGGTTTTTGAAGACCACTTTTTACAGTAAGTTTTATCGTCTGGTCATTATTCTGTATTTCAAGTGTATAGTTTGGTTGAGGTGATATACTGTCATTGATTTTATTTTCGATATCCAGACAGGCCTGTTTTACATCTAGCAATCCTTTCACATTTCCATTATCATCAACCCCAAAAAGAATTGTTCCACCATTGTAATTCGAAAAGGCACTAACTGTTTTCAAAAAAGTATTCGTAATCGTTTCCTTGAATTCTAATATTCTTGTTTCACGCATAGTAATCGTTCCCTTTCCAACCATAATGATTATATTATATGCAAAAATGCGCAAAAAATCAATCGTATTTTTTTACGATTGATTTTTTAATTGATTTTGAGTGTAGTATTATTTTTTGACCAACTGAATTATGACAACTTTTTTAATTATTCCGATTCGATCTTCCAAAGGCATCAATAAGGTGTAAATTATTTGTTTCTATCTAGAAAATCCCATTAAATCAAGGCTTTCACAGCATACATTAAACACTGCCATGGCAGATAAAAAGTATTTTTATCATAGTTTTATTTCTCCTTAAATTGCCCCGGAATGCCATATTTTTCAAGGGATTCTAGGATTATGGTGATATGCTCTGAAATTACAGAATGTGGCAAATCAAAGCAGAATAGAGCATGTTGTTACTACCTGTTAGTAGTAAAATTAGTAGTAACAGGTAAATTCTTACTCCTAAGGATTATTTTTCAAAAACAATTTGTTCATATTTGCTTGCAAGAATATTTTCTATTGCATCAACTCCCATATTAGGATAATCCTCTAATGCCTTTATTAAATCACTATCTTCCAACGGAATTACAAGACCTCGTTCATCCGCAAAAGTATCAGCACATCTTTTAATGAAATTTTCTTCTAAAAGTTTTTCTTTTTTCTACTAACCCATTTTCGAACACTATTCTACCACACGCAGATATTTGCTGCGCTATTTTCATGATTTATCTAACGCCCTCCCGATCACCTTGGGACTTTCCGCTATAAAAATTCCTTTCTCCGGGTGATTTTTATTCAAAAGCTGTGCTTCTGTGAGCCTTGCGAAAACCTCTAACTCCGATGCCTGGAAATCTTTTATTTCTATTATCTATTATATTTAACATTCTACCGCCACCTTGATCACGCCGTTCCTCTTATTTTCAAAAAGTTCATAGGCTTCTTCGATTCTGCTAAGTGGATAGGTGTGTGTGATCAGTGGTTCCGTGTTGATCTTACCTTCCGCGATCAGTCTCAGCGTTTCTTCACAATCACAACCGTCTACTCCTCCTGTTTTAAAAGTCAGATTCTTTCCATACATATCCGGCAGAGGTAACGTCTGGGCTTTATCATAAAGTGCCACCACCGTCACGATTGCATTTGGCCTTGCGCATTCCCATGCAAGACGGAAAGTAGATTCTGCTCCTGCAACTTCAAGAACAACATCCGCTCCACCATGCTCGCTGTTTGCCTGAACAAAATCAAAACATTCTTCCGGCGAAACTGTAAGAACTTCCGGATAATGTTTCCTGATAAAGTGCATACGCTTTTCGTCTTTTTCACACATGATGATCCGCTTCGGATTTTTCAGCATAACAGACAGTAAGGTACAGATACCTGTAGGACCGGCTCCAATGATCAGCACCGTGTCATCCTCAGTGATCTCGGAAATACGTGCTGCCCAGTAACCGGTGGCAAGTACATCTCCTACAAATAACGCCTGTCTGTCCGTAACTTTATCCGGAATCTTATTCAGCCCCTGATCTGCAAATGGTACACGGACATATTCTGCCTGACCGCCATCGATACGGCATCCAAGAGCCCAGCCGCCATTTTCATCGGTACAGTTATTCACATAACCTTTCTTGCAGAAAAAACATTCTCCACAAAAAGTTTCTACATTTACCGTCACCCGGTCTCCTGACTTCACATTCTTCACAGCAGTTCCGACTTCTTCCACAATTCCAACCATCTCATGACCGACTGTAATCCCCGGCACTGCCCGTGGAACGCTTCCATGCTTAATGTGCAGGTCACTGGAACAAATGCTGGCAAGTGTCACCTTTACAATGGCATCTCTTTCATGCATCAGCACAGGCTTTGGCTTTTCCATTAATTCAAATTTTCCTTTTGAAACATAAGTATAAGTCTGCATTCTTTTCCCCATCACTTTCTATAATAATTTATCCAGAATTTCCGCTGCTGATCTATTACCGAATACGCCATTGCCAAATAACAAACAAGATAAGAAAGTGCACCGGATAAAACGCATAACAGAAATACTTGAACCACTTGCTATGATACCCCTGCTCTCCATGATATAACCAGATTGGAATCAGTGCCAGCAGTGCAAAGCTCTGCTGTGCAATCTCAAAATGATGTCCCAGAATCGTTACCGGATAATACAGATTCCCCAGCATAACTACATTCAAATAATACAGCCCGACAAGCTGTGCCGCAAAAGAAATCCAGGTTTTCTTGCGAAAAAAATAAAAAAGCAATACCGTCAGTATTCCTGCAGCATTGTAATCTACCATGGTTATGGTTCCAAGCAGAAAATCCATCAAAAGCACGAGGCAAACCACAAAAAACGATATCCATTTCTTTTGTTTCTTCTTTGCCTTTTCAATGATCTGTATCGATAACACCCCTAATAAAAAGGTCCATAGTACATTTTGATGAAACGGGTAAAATACAGAACTTCCCATAATCAGGTTAAATGGTATTTCTGAAATTATGGCAAATAGAAAAAGACGCAGCATGTATTTTTTCACATTCGAAGTATAATAGCATCCTTCTGCGATCATAAATGCGAAAATCGGAAAAGCAAGTCTTCCTACGCATGTCATCCATTCCTGTGCTGGAAATAGTGTCGCCCACAAATGATCACATAACATAAACAGCATTGCCAGAATATGTAGTGTAAACGAATCAATTCCTCTTTTTTTCTCCATAGGTTCTTCTCCATCTATCCAGGCATAGATATCTGCCTTTTCTTCTTTTCTTTTCATTATATTATGGAGCATTATCCAACGTCAATCAACTCTTGCGTCCTAATCTATCACTAATTCAGCCAGAACTCAAATACTCAACGCATTCTACTCATAAGGGGTGTTCATTTCTTATAATTTATATTATGCTTAGATTAAACAGAAGGGAGTGAATTATATGGATTTAATCAAAATCGGAAAATATATTGCAGAAAAAAGAAAAGCTCTTGGACTGACGCAGAAGCAATTGACAGAAAAACTGAATATGAGTGACAAATCGGTTTCTAAATGGGAACGAGGCATATGCCTGCCGGACGTGTCAATTTATATGGAATTGTGCAGCATACTTAGAATCAGCATTAATGAATTTCTTGCAGGTAAAGATATCGATGCTGAAAATGTAATTGAAAAATCAGACAGCAATCTTATTCAGATTACAAAAGAGAGTAAAAAGAAACAAAAAAATTTAAAAACAATTCTTGCTGTAGTAACTGTTTTTGCAGTAATTGTCTCTGCGATCCTTGGCACTTTATTCTTTCACAAACTGATACAGCCAAAAAATTATATTACCGCAGTTGATCAGACAAGTACTGAGATGAAAACAACAGAATTATTATCCTGAACAGACGGCGCATATCTTTTTCATTATTTTACAAAAGATGAATTTAAAACACTCACCATTTATGTATCTGAATATCAGTCTGGGACACTGATCAGTAAAAGTAAAGTGGCTGATTTGGACTATGACGGAATCAATTCCCCTTCCAGAGGCGTCATTGCTGTTGTGCCGGATTTTGAATCTTTTAAGGTAAAATTAATTGTAGCAGATGATTATGCAAAATATTCTACGGATTTTCCTATTTTAGAAAATATAGAAAACAGAGAATATTACGGCAGAAGTGCAAGCCAGATAAAAGGGGAGATTCCGATTCAGATTCATTCAGCTTCGACAATAGAAGGCAAGACTGCTATCCTTTCAGACTCTGAACAGGGATTAATGGCTCTAATCTATGGAAAAGACGGACTGTCAGGAATTCCTATCACGGAAATGGAAAAAGGAATCGTTGGTGTGGAAAATGATTATGTATATTATCTTTCCTTCCAATTTGGTGGTAATCAAAGTTTTTGAGGGGATGTCTTTTTGAGGGTTTACATTCCTCTCCTCTTACCCCAGTGCCACATCCAAGATCATCATCAAACTAAATCC